>Ga0307978_1000073_pt1 | contig 89548 bp, 88 predicted proteins | sample OrgLakmetage1056_FD_203151 | JGI IMG/M metagenome (GOLD analysis project Ga0307978, IMG submission 203151) | Saline water microbial communities from Organic Lake, Antarctica - #1056 | ecosystem: Environmental > Aquatic > Non-marine Saline and Alkaline > Saline | place: Antarctica: Organic Lake... | reverse complement strand
GATTACATTGAGCGTTTCTACAATCCGACACGTCGTCACTCGACCATCGGATATCTAAGCCCTATGCAATACGAGGAGAGAGCGATGAAAGCTTAAGTTGCAGTCTACGAAAACCGGCAGCAGCTCATCTGCTGATCTTCAAAACGAAGGAGATCGAAGATGTCGAAACGGAAGCAACATCAGCCAGAGTTTGAGGCCAAGGTCGCGCTAGAAGCCTTGAAAGGCGAGGAGACGGTCAGCGGGTTGGCCAGTCGGTTCGGCGTGCATCCGACAATGATCCATCAATGGAAGCGTGCGCTGCCGGAAGGGGCGTCTGGCGTCTTCGAACGCGGAGGTCGGAAAACGCCGGAGGTTGATGAGGAGCAGGTGAAAGACCTGCACGCCAAGATTGGGGAGTTGGCCGTCGCCAACGATTTTTTGGCCAGGAAGCTCAAACCCTGGACTGGCAAGTGAGGCGTAGGATGATTGAGCCGAACCTGCCTGGCCTGTCTGTTGGCAAACAATGTGCGCTGATGTCGATCTCACGGTCGTCATTTTACTATGAGCCGAAAGGCGAGACCGAGATGAACCTCGATCTGATGCGGCTGATCCAATGCCCGGCAGGGTTATGCGCAGCATGATCCCGAGAGGGGATAAGCAGTTCCTGGAGACGCCTTTCTACGGCGTGCGCCAGATGACCTGGCACCTGCGCAATGAGGATCATCTCGTGAACGAGAAGCGCATCCGCCGTCTCATGCGGCTAATGGGTTTGATGCCGATCTATCAGAAGCCCAACACCAGCAAGGCGGCAAAGGGGCACAAGATTTGCCGCGCGGGTTGCGCGTTGGTCGGCCCAATCAGGTCTGGTGTGCCCCCTCTCGGGACATTGCTGTGCAATGCCCTGCCGGACAGTGGACATCACCTACCTGCCGATGGGGCGTGGGTTCCTGTATTTGGTGGCGACCCTCTGCCCGGCAGGGTTATGCGCAGCATGATCCCGAGAGGGGTGGACTGGCACACCCGCAAGGTTTTGGCCTGGCGCATCTCGAACACCCTTGAGGCTGACTTTTGCGTCGAGGCGCTGAACGAGGCGATCCACCGGTTCGGCCCGCCCGAGATCATGAACACAGACCAGGGCAGCCAGTTCACGTCCTTCGTTTGGACTGACCGACTGAAGCGGGTCGGCACCGGGATCTCGATGGACGGCAAGGGTCGGTTCCTCGACAACATCTTTGTCGAACGACTGTGCCGGTCGCTGAAATACGAGTGCGTTTATCTCCATGCTTGGGAAACCGGGTCAGAGGCCAAGGCGGGCATTAGAAAGTGGATCGAGTTCTAAAATCACAAGCGACCGCATTCCTCGCTTGCCGGCACACCACCTGCCGTGGTCTATTGGCGAAGAAATGAAACTGCCAACCCCGATCAACAGGCGCAAAGAGTAGCTTAATTTACGCCAGATACTGTCCAACCAATGGGGAGTAGCGCAAACCAAAGCAGCAAGTACTGATCCACTCTGATAAAGGCTCCCAGTTCACCAGCACAGAGTGGCAATCGTTCCTTGATAAGCACAATCTGGATGTCAGCATGAGCTGGCGTGGGAATTACCAAGACAACGCCGTCGCCTAGAGCTTTTTCTAGCTTCTGAAACAACAACGGATCAGACGGCGAACATACCTCACACGCGACGCAGCAAGGCAGAACGTATTCGACTACATCAAGATGTTTTACAACCCTACACGCAAGCACACCAACAACGGCATGCTGTCACCGGTTGACTATGAAATGAAACAGCAGAAAATGAACGGGGTGAGAATCTAGGAAACTAGGGACACCTCAGAGGAAGCTTGGGTGGGGGGGCAGGTCACGCTGCACAGCCCTGCCGGCCAATTAAGTGCTACAGCGACCCATCTCGGAACCACGCTCCGCGTCACACCGGCGCAATCCCCGACAGGGTATATAGCGCAGTGGTGTCCCGAAAGGCGGGCAAGCCAAGGAACCCTACATCTTTAGGCTTGGGAAAGTTCCATCTTAGCGTCATGCTGCGCATGACTTTTTTTGGTTAGCTGGTCATCCCAAAACGCCCTTAAAAGCATGAACGTCATACACGATGCATAAGAAATAGGCAGGAATAGGGCTTAGTCTGCGATCGGATGCAGTCTGAAGCGGACTCTAGCAATGCCAGTCGCGTCGCGTCAAAGACGACAACCAGTCAGCGGCCAACGACGGCAGCGCGGCGAATGAGGATGCTCGGACATCAAATATCATCACGGAACAGTTGGCGCTGCTGGGCGAAGTAGGTCAGGGGAAGCGATGCGAGATATAGGCAGTTGGCTACGATCAGTGTCGCCCATGGATATGTCATCAGGCAGACTACGAGCATCACACCCAAGACCACGACGAAAGGTAGATGCGCGCGTTTGACGCTGGCATGTTTGATTGAGATGGTCGGAAGTGTACTGACCGCAAGCAGCCCCACACCAATGATATAGATCGCCCGCAAGATCGGCAGATCGGTGTTTTCCCAGCCATTCAGATGCATGAAGATCGGCATCAGCGACAAGCAGGCAAGGGCAGGCGCGGGCACGCCTACAAAATTGTCTCGTGCTTTCTCTTTGGTGGCGGGTAAATCAGCGGACAGGTTGAAGCGGGCGAGGCGCAGCGCGCAACACACCGTCAAAATCATTGTAGCAAGACCACCGAGGCTGGCGTAAAGCGTATCTATATACAGCGTGTTGTAAAGCAGAACGCTTGGTACGACCCCGAAGTTGAAAAAATCCGCAAGCGTATCCAGCTCCGCGCCGAAGGGACTCGCGCTGTCGAGGTAACGTGCCAGCTTTCCATCGGCGGCGTCTAAAAACACAGCGATCAGGATAAAGTAGAGCGCCATCTCTATACGGCCCTCGAGGCTCATCCTGAGCGAGGTCAGACCGGCGCAAATCGCAAAAACGGTCACGACACTAGGCACGACATGGCGCAGCTTTATGCGCGATCCATTGGTCATACGCTGATGCCGCCTCGTTTGACATCCGGATTTTTCAGGTCAGCGAGGATGGTTTCACCGGCAACTGCGGTCTGGCCGACCGCAACCAAGGGCGTCACCCCTTGCGGCAAATATATGTCGAGACGGCTTCCGAAGCGGATGAGGCCAAAACGATGACCAATCTGCATGCTTGTCCCCTCGCTCACGAAACACACGATGCGGCGCGCCACAAGACCGGCAATCTGGACCACGCCGATGCGTTGGCCGTCGGGGGTCTCGAGCGTCAGGCTGTTCCGCTCATTGTCCTCGCTGGCCTTGTCCAGCGAGGCGTTCAAAAACTTGCCATGACGATAGACGATATTGACAACCTCACCCGCGATGGGCGCGCGGTTCACGTGGCAGTTGAATACGTTCATGAACACCGAAACCCGCGTCAACGGCGCCTCCCCCAGCGCGAGATCGGGCGAAGGTACGACATCTTCTATCAGCGAGACGACGCCATCGGCAGGGGACAGGACCAATCCTTCCTGCTGCGGGATCACGCGCACGGGGTCGCGGAAGAAGTAATAGCACCAGACTGTCGCGCCGACGCCGAGCCAGAACAGCGGCATCCAAATAAGCGCCAGTACCAGAGTGATCGCGGCGAAAACGGCCACGAACTTCCGACCCTCTTTGTGCATGGGAACGGCGACGATTTTGAGCATATTCATAGCGGCATCTTTCCGGTCGTCAAAGTGGGTGTAGCACGGCAGAAACACGGGTCGGCGAGGTTCAGCGTCCAAGGGACGGACTATGCGAAAACTGCGCTGCCTGAAAGTGGTAAAGAGCAGGGATCAATGCGTCACCTGCGTTGGAATAGGGGGTTTCTGCCCCACTCCTCTTGACTTCAACGCCCCCGCGCGGTGTAGCTGCGCGCGATATATCGATCTATGTGCGGCACGCGCCGCGCGACATCCGCACAAGTGAAAGAGACCGCCATGCATGCCTACCGAAGCCAGACCTGCGCCGAGTTGAACGCGACCAATGTGGGCGACAAAACCCGCCTTTCCGGCTGGGTACACCGCGTGCGCGACCATGGTGGGCTTCTCTTCATCGATTTGCGCGATCACTACGGCATCACGCAATTGATTTGTGACCCGGATTCCAAAGCCTTCGCGGAGGTCGAGAAGGTGCGCTCTGAATGGTGCATTCGCATAGATGGAGTGGTGAAGGCGCGCGCGCCCGAGTTGGTGAACCCGAAAATTCCCACCGGCGAGATTGAGGTGTTCATCCATGAGATGGAAGTGCTGGGAGACGTGCGCGGCGATCTGCCGTTGCAGGTGTTCGGCGATCAGGAGTACCCGGAGGAGACGCGTCTGCGCTACCGATATCTCGATCTGCGCCGTGAGAAGATGCAGCGCAACATGATCCTGCGCTCTGACGTCGTCAGCTCGATCCGCCAGCGCATGTGGAGCCAAAAGTTCAAGGAATTCCAGACGCCGATCATCACGGCAAGCTCGCCTGAGGGTGCGCGTGATTTTCTGGTGCCCTCAAGGTTGCACCCTGGTAAATTCTATGCACTGCCGCAGGCCCCCCAACAGTTCAAACAGCTATTGATGGTGTCCGGCTTCGACAAATACTTCCAGATTGCGCCGTGCTTTCGCGATGAAGACCCGCGCGCCGACCGCTCGCCCACCGATTTCTACCAGCTCGACCTCGAGATGAGTTTTGTCGAGCAGCAGGACGTGTTTGACACGATCCAGCCGGTCTTGACGGGAATTTTTGAGGTATTCGGCGGTGGAAAGCTGGTGGATCAGGAATGGCCACAGATTTCGTATAAGGATGCGGCGCTGTGGTATGGCTCCGATAAGCCGGACCTGCGCAACCCGATCAAGATGCAGGTGGTGTCCGAGCATTTCGCGGGCTCCGGCTTTGCCATCTTCGCCAAATTGCTGGAGCAGGACGGCACGCAGATCCGCGCGATCCCTGCGCCCACGGGCGGCAGCCGCAAGTTTTGCGACCGGATGAACGCTTTTGCCCAGAAGGAAGGGCTGCCGGGTATGGGCTATATCTTCTGGCGTGATCAGGGCGAGGGGATGGAGGCCGCGGGACCGCTGGCCAAGAACATCGGGCCGGAGCGAACCGAAGCCATTCGCCAGCAGCTGGGCCTTGGTGTCGGCGATGCGGCATTTTTCCTGGGCGGTAAGCCCAAGGCGTTCGAGAGCGTTGCGGGGCGTGCGCGCAATGTCATCGGCGAAGAGCTGGGCCTGACGGAGATGGACCGTTTCGCCTTTGCCTGGATCGTGGATTTCCCGATCTACGAGAAGGACGAGGACAGCGGCAAGATTGATTTCGAGCATAACCCGTTCTCCATGCCGCAGGGCGGGATGGCGGCGCTGGAGGGCGATCCGCTCGAGGTATTGGGATACCAGTATGATCTGGCCTGTAACGGATATGAGCTGGTGTCGGGCGCGATCCGGAACCACCGGCCCGAAATCATGTTCAAGGCGTTCGAGATTGCGGGCTATGGCGAGGAAGAGGTGCGTAAGCGGTTTGGCGGGATGGTCAATGCGTTTCAATATGGCGCACCACCCCACGGCGGCTGTGCGGCGGGTATCGACCGGATCGTTATGCTGCTGGCGGAAGAGAGCAATATCCGCGAGGTGATCCTCTTCCCGATGAACCAGCGTGCGGAAGACCTGATGATGAACGCGCCCAATGATCCGATGTCAGACCAATTGATGGAGCTGGGTCTGCGGGTGATCCCGCAAGACTAAAGATCAACGCGCCGCGGGAAACTGTGGCGCGTTGCTTTGATCGATACCAGCCGGGGATTTACAACATCTGCTTGTGCATTCTGGGCTTGGCGTGCAGGGCCATGAGGCCTATCAATTGGCGATGGACACACCTGCACCCATCAGCCCTTTGGGAACACCTGTAGAGAATTGGACTGCTCCGACGCGGCCGGATTGGCCTGCGTGCGAAGGCAGGTTTGCACGGATCGAGCGCCTGAACGCCGAAGCGCACGCGGTGTTGCTTCATCGGGCTTATGCCGGGCACGATGCGCTTTGGGATTATATGCCATACGGACCGTTCTCGTCGGCGTCGCAATATCATCGCTGGGTGCGCGACCATGCCGAGCTTACAGACCCCTGTTTCTACGCGATCAAAAACCTCGAGAGCGGGGGCTGGGAAGGTGTGGCAAGCTACCTGCGCATCGCTCCTGAGGCAGGCTCAATCGAGGTGGGGCATATCAGCCTCAGCCCTGCATTGCAGCGCACGCGCGCCGCGACCGAGTCGATGTATTTGATGATGGCCTGGGCATTTGACGCGGGCTACCGGCGGTACGAATGGAAGTGCAATGCGCTCAATCTCGCGTCGCGCCGCGCCGCACAGCGCCTCGGCCTGAGCTATGAGGGCGTTTTCAGGCAGGCGGCGGTGGTCAAGGGGCGCAACCGCGACACCGCATGGTTTGCCGCGATCGACGCAGAGTGGCCCGCGTTGAAGGAAGCCTATGCCACATGGCTCTCGCCGTCTAATTTCGACGCCGAAGGGCGTCAGCGTGAAAGCCTTGCGGATATGACCAGCCTGGTACGCGCAAGGGAAGACCCCGCGCTGCCCATACGCTAAATCGCGATGCGGGTAGAGAGCCGCTGCTGGATGAGTCCGGCGATTTGTGCGGTCTCCGATGTTGCAGCCTCGCCTGCAGCACGCCTGCTGGCCAAGGCACGCGCAGCCTGCTCCATGCGGCAATCTTCCACGGAGCGGGCCACCCCCTCCAGAAACTGCGCGATGTAGTCGAGCGCCTGATCGCTCGGCGCGTTGTCCAACAGTTCGGCAGCGTAATTGATGTCGTCGTGATAGGCCAGTTCGTCTGGCGCGATCGTCTCATCCACTACCGTGCGCAGGCCGGGGGGCTGACGGTGTGCCGGGAGTGCGGCGAGCACCATGTGCTGAAACACCGCAAGCGACGTGATCGGCTTGCTCAGGAACCCTTCCGCACCGGCGGCCATCGCCTCATCCGCGAGCGAATCGTCTCCGGACGTTGCCAGAACCACGCTTTTCTCCGTTTCCGCCTGCGACAATTCCGCAATCAGATCGGCACCGTTGCCATCGGGCAGCCCAAGGTCCACCACGACGACAGAGGGGCGGTACACCTGCAAGTGGCGGCGCGCGGAGCGGATGCAATCGGCGCGGCGGATCCGTGCACCCGACCGCAGACACAGCAGGCGCATCGCCTCGCACGCGTATCTGCTATCCTCCACCACCAGCACAGTGAGCCCCAGAAGGGGACGGGCGGCGGTAGGGGCGGGGTAATTCGCCTTAAACGGGTCATTGGTATCCATGGTGCTCTCCGATTCCTCAGCTACACCTCATGGTTACCCAGCCATCGCTAATGGAGTGTTAACGCGCCGCATTGCACGCAGGTGTTTTGCACGACATAAACGGAAAAACCCTGCGATGAGGATGAAGCTATGATCGGACGTCTTAACCATGTGGCCATCGCCGTGCCCGACCTCGAGGCGGCGGCGGACCAGTATCGCAACGCCTTGGGCGCAACCGTAGGGGAGCCGCAGGACGAGCCGGATCATGGCGTCACAGTCATCTTCATCGAGCTGCCCAACACTAAGATCGAGCTTTTGTATCCGCTCGGCGAAGGCTCCCCGATCCAGGGCTTCCTCGACAAAAACCCCGCAGGCGGCATCCATCATATTTGCTACGAGGTCGAAGACATCATCGCCGCGCGCGATCAACTGCTGACGACCGGCGCGCGTGTGCTGGGCGGAGGAGAGCCGAAGATCGGCGCGCATGGCAAGCCCGTCATTTTCCTGCACCCAAAGGACTTCAACGGCGCGTTGGTTGAGTTGGAGCAAGTCTGATGGGTCCCGTCTCCGCACTCGTACTCTATGCCATCGTCTGGTTCATGCTGTTCCTCATCATCCTGCCGATCCGGATCCAGACCCAGGGGGACCTCAAGGATATCGTACCCGGCACACACGCAGGTGCGCCGGAGCATCATCATCTGGGCAGAAAAGCGCTGTGGTGTACGGGGCTTTCGTTGATCATCTGGGGGATTTTCGTAGCGATCATCCTGTCGGGTGTGATCAGCGTCGATAATCTGGAGGATTGGGTGGGGCGCGGTGCCCCTGCGGGAGCATCTGAAACAAGTGAGTGAAGGTGGCCGCTCCGAGGATCGGGATCACGAGGTTCAGGATCGGGATCGATAGTGGCATCGCCATCAAAATGCCGGCCAGCCAGATTATGAGAAAGTTCTTGCGCCGCAGCTCTTTTGCCCTTTTGCGACCGACACGGCGCATTGCGGCGAGGGTGTAATACTCGCGCCCCAACAGGAACCCGTTCACCGCCCAGAAGATGAAAATCGCGATGGGCGCGAAGAGTAGGTAGAGGATCAGCGCCAGCAAATTGACGCCGATCAGCACAGCCAAAAACCCTAAGGTATCGTAGAGTGCCTCGAAGAACGGCGTGCGCGGCCCCTGGGGGAGATGGGCGTAGTGCTTTGCCTCGACCGCGTCGGCCACATCATCGAGAAACAGCGAGGTGATCGCGGAGGCGACCGGCACCATCAGGAAGACCGACAGCACCATCACCACCAGCACCGCTCCCCAACTGAATACATCATCGAGCCAGCGGATCTCACCCACCCATGGCAGCGTGACACCATCGCCGATCAGCCACCCCGCCAGCCACCAAAGCGCTGAGGCGAACCCGATGAGCAGGGCCAGCGCGCCGCCGACGCCCAGCAGCAACACGCGACGGAAGCGTGCATCGCCAGTCTGGCTCAGGGCGAGGCGAAACGCCGTTGATATAACGCCTAAAGCCATGTAGTGATGGTCTCAACGACAGGGCGGGGCCGCTCGGGCGGTGTGCTCGTCTCGGTCCCGATGTGGATGAGGCCCGCGATGCGTTCATGCGGCGCCAGCCCGAAGCCTTGTTCCATAAAGCTACGGTCGTGGGTGGACCAGCCGCTGAGCCAGTTTGCACCCCAGCCTGCGGCGAGGGCTGCATTAACCAGTGCCAGACAGACGGCACCGGCGGAATAGGTCTGCTCCAGCGCGGGGATTTTGGCGGAAGGCTTTTGCACCTCGATAACGGCCACCGCCAGATGCCCCTGATCAAACTGCGCGCGGCCCTTCGCAATCTGCTCCGGGTCCAGCCCCAGCGCCGCCCCGCGTGACTGCGCCAATTCGGCCAGTGGTGCCATCGCGGCACGGTCAATCACGACAAAGCGCCACGGCTCAAGCTTGCCATGGTCCGGCGTGCGCGCGGCGGCCGTGATCAGGTGCATGAGCGCCTCGCGCGCGGGCACAGGCGTGGTGAGCGTCTTGGCGGGGCGCGAGCGGCGGGTGAGAAGAAATTCAAGTGCGGCGTCATTGGGCGTTGGCATGCGCTAAATTCCTAATTCTGTTGCCATGTCGTCGATCATCTGCTTGTGAAAGCTGGTGATGCGCGCGTTTGGTTGGCGTTGGATCATGATGTTTTCCATCGGGTCGGGCGCGGTGATGTCACTGCCGCTGAGCACTTCCATAACGGCGTGTGCGCAAAACGGCACATAGACCTCCGAATAGCCGCCCTCGTGCACCATCACCAGCTTGCCCTCGCAAACCTCAGCGGCAGTTTGTTTGATGCGCGCTGTCATCTCGCGGAAGGTTTGGGCGGAGGCCAGCATGGAGCCGAGCGGGTCCGGCATCGCACAATCATAGCCACAGGCGACGAGGATGATGTCAGGGTTGAACGCCTGTATCTTTGGGATCACGACACGGTCCATGGCATGTAGATACCCCTCATGCCCGACGCCGGGGGGGAGCGGCAGATTGAGGTTGTATCCCTCACCCGCGCCTGTGCCCCTGTCGGCCAATGCGCCGGAGTTGAGCGGGTAATTCCCCTCCTGATGCAGCGAGATGGTAAGCACATCGTCGCGGTCATAGAAAATCGCTTCCGAGCCGTTGCCGTGGTGCACGTCCCAATCGAGGATCACCGCGCGCTTGGTCGGACCCTCGGCCAGTGCCGACTCCACCGCGATGGCGATGTTGGCCAGCAGGCAAAATCCCATCGGATTATCGGCCTCGCAATGATGGCCGGGCGGGCGGCTGAGGGAATAGGCGTTTGAAAGCTCCCCATGGGCCACCGCACGCACGGCCGCCGTCGCGAGGCCCGCGGAGAGTGCGGCGATCTCATAGCCGCCTTGCGCAAAAGGGGCGTGGTGCCCCAATTCGCCGCCACCGCTGTCCGACGCCGCCTTGAACGCATCGAGATAGGAGGCGGGATGCACGCGCAACATCTCCTCACGGGTGGCAAGCGGGGCGGAGCGCAGATCGAGTGCGCCTGCCAGTCCGGTGACGTCCATTAGGTTTTTGAACCGGCGCTTGGTCTCCGGGCTTTCCGGCAGCCCACCGGCGGCCAGGGGCTGCACCAGCCCGCCCAACGGCAGCGTCGAGGCATAGTTGCCGCCCGCGTGCCAGAATGTCCGTTCGTCCCAGAAAAAACCCGTGGCCATATGCGCCTCCTTCGATTGTGTGGAAGGTCGCAAAGCGGCGGCGGATTGTCCACGGCCAAGCGTGCGGTGGACGGTGAGTTTGCGCAAAAGAACGCCGCATTTTGGTGCGCTTTCAGGCGCGCCGCAACCGTCTCGTGCATCGCACCCGACACCCTTTGGTGGCGTGGGCTTCGAGAGGTGGACCTGAATCAGCTCCCGACCATGCCGACGATCTCATAGGTCTGCTTCAGGATCGGTGCCGTGATCTCGCGGGCCTGCTCGGCCCCGTGGGCAAGCAGCCGGTCGATCTCGCTCACGTCCGACATCAAACGGGCCATCTCGGATGAGATGGGCGCGAGTTTGGCCACCGCCAGCTCCGCCAGTGCGGGTTTGAACGTGCCAAATTGCTGACCGCCCACGTCGGCGAGCACCTGCTCGATCGTCTGCCCGTTCAGCGCGGCGTAGATGTTGACCAGGTTGCGCGCCTCTGGCCGGTCCTTGAGACCCGCGGTCTCGGAGGGCAGGGCATCCGGATCGGTTTTGGCTTTGCGGATCTTCTTGGCGATGGTGTCCGCATCATCGGTCATGTTGATGCGGCTGGCGTCCGAGGGATCGGACTTCGACATCTTCTTGGACCCGTCGCGCAGGGACATCACTCGCGTCGCGGCCCCCTCGATCACCGGCTCGACCAGCGGGAAGAAATCGAGGCCGTAGTCGTGGTTGAACTTGGCCGCGATGTCGCGGGTCAGCTCGAGGTGCTGTTTCTGGTCCTCGCCCACGGGTACATGGGTCGCGTGATAGATCAGGATATCGGCGGCCATGAGCGCGGGATAGGCGAACAGGCCCAGCGAGGCGGCCTCGGCGTTTTTACCGGATTTGTCCTTCCACTGGGTCATCCGCCCCATCCAGCCCATGCGCGCGATGCAGTTGAAGATCCACGCAAGCTGCGCATGCTCAGGCACTTGTGACTGGTTGATGAGAATGGATTTTTCTGGGCTGATGCCCGACGCGATGAATCCCGCCGCAAGCTCGCGCGTGTTGTGGCGCAGCTCGGACGGGTCGAGCAGGCGCGCGGTGATCGCGTGCAGATCGACCATGCAGTACACGGTTTGGAAATCGCCCTGATCCTGCATATCCACAAAGCGTTTGATCGCCCCCAGATAATTACCCAGCGTGAGGCCACCGGACGGCTGAATGCCGGAAAACACGCGGGGGGTAAAGGTGGTCTGGGTCATGGAACGCTCCGGTTGGGGCTGGAAATGCTGGCCCGTTGGGCTTACCCATGGCGTAGGTTCCCGTCAACCAGACCCGAAAGCACCGCCATGTCAGATCAGCACGACACCGACTCCGATCCCGAGTTTCAATCTCCTTTCAACGCGATCCCCGTGGTCGTGATTGTCCTGTTCTTGATCATGGCGGGGATCGAGCTGATCCTGACCATGGGCGAGGCGGGGCTGATCGGCGGGCCGGAGGCGATCGGCTGGCGGCTCGGATTGGTGCGCGACTGGGGGTTCGCGGGGGGATATTTCGACGCCATGTGGGCGCAGGGGCAGTTCCCGCTGGAGCATATGGCGCGCTTCGTGACCTATCCGTTCATCCACCTCAGCTTTACCCACGCGCTGATCGCCATCGTGCTGATGCTGGCGCTGGGCAAGATGGCGGCGGAGGTGATGGGCCCGCTTGCGATGCTGGCGCTTTTCGTGCTGTCGGGCGTCGGCGGCGCGCTGGCCTATGCGGTGCTCTTGGATGATCCGGTCTGGCTGGTGGGGGCCTATCCGGCGGTCTATGGGCTGATCGGGGGCTACAGCTTCCTGTTGTGGCGCAGGCTGGCCGCGAAGGGCGGGCAGCAGATGCAGGCGTTCACGCTGATCGCCATGCTCATGGGTCTACAGCTGATCTGGAGCCTCTTCGCCACGGTGGGGTATGGCTGGGTGGCGGAGCTGGCCGGATTTTTCTGCGGCTTTGCCATTAGTGCCGTCTGTGCCCCTGGTGAATGGGCCCGCATCCTGCGCAAATTGCGTCAGCGCTGACGGCGCATGGCGGCTTTGAACTCCGACAGTTTGAACGCGCCGAGGATCTGGCCTGCGCCGAAATATGCGATAGCCCCCAGCACCAGCAGGATCAGCAGGCCCAACCCGCGCCACCATGGCACGGCCAGCAATGTGCTGAGCTGTATGTTGAAGAACCAGAGTGCTGCGCCCATGACGATTGATGCTGAAATGATGCGCCAGATGCGGCGGCGGAAGCGTGCGTCGACCCGCGCCGCCTCGCCAAGGCCACGCGCGCCCATGGCCAGCAGCGCATACATGCCCCAGCCCGCCACCGTTGCGGCAATCGCGGGCGCCAGCCAGCCAACATAAGGCGCAAGACCCACGGCGAGGCCTGCGTTGATGATCATGGCGACCACGGCGAAATAGAACGGTCGCCGGGTGTCTTCGCGCGCAAAATACAGCGGCTGAATGATCTTTTGCAGCACGAAGGCAGGCAGGCCGAGGCCGTATATCATCACGGCAGTGGCGATGGCGGCACTGTCGTCCGCGTCCGAGGCACCTCGCTCGAACAGGACAGACACCAGCGTGAGCGGGATCACCACGAGGGCTACGGCGGAGGGGATCGTAAGCGCGAGCGAGATCTCCGCCGCACGGCTCAGCGCGGTCTTGGCCCCCGCATCATCGCCCGCGCGCAGGCGGCGCGACAGATCGGGCAGCAGGACGATGCCCACGGCGATCCCCACGACCCCCAAAGGCAGCTGATAGAGACGGTCTGCGGCGAACAGCCAGCTCACCGCGTTCTCGTATTGCGAGGCGACCAGTTGCCCCACGACGAGGTTGATCTGCATCACGCCGGAGGCGAGGGCGGCGGGCAGGGCGATCACCACCAGATCGCGCATGTCCTTGCTCCAGCGCGGGCGACTTAGCCGCAAGCTGAACCCCGCCTGCGCCGCCGCGCGCCATGTAAGCGCAAGCTGTGCGATGCCTGCCAGCGGGATCGCCCAGATGAGCCATGTTATCGCCTCGCCCCCCGTGAGCGCCGCGATGGTGAGCGCCGCGATGACGAAGATATTGAGCAAAACGGGCGCTGCGGCGGCAACGGCAAAGCGGCCCGTGGCATTTAGGATGCCGGAAAACAGCGCTGAGAGCGACATGAAGAGGATGTAGGGAAAGACGATACGGCCAAAGCCTACGGTGAGGTCGAAGCGGCCATCCTCCGTGAACCCCTCGGCGGTGGCCCAAACCAGCGCAGGCATGAAGATCGTGCCGAGACCCGTGAGTAGTGTGACGATGAAGAACAGCCCGGAGAAGGCGTTTTGCGCAAATTGTCCTGCGCCCTCCTCGCCCTCCAGCCGCTTGGAGAACATCGGCACGAACGCGGCGTTGAACGCCCCTTCGGCAAAGAAACGGCGGAACATGTTGGGCAGGCGAAACGCGGCGACGAAGGCGTCCATCACCGGGCCGGGTCCGATTAGCGACAGGATCATCACCTCGCGCACAAAGCCGAGGATACGGCTCAGCAAGGTCCAGACGCCCACGGTGAAAAAGCCGGTCATCAGGCGGATGGGTTTCATGGGAGTGCCTTTGCTGCGAAATGCCACTGGCCTAGCCGGAGTGTGCGTGCAGTGCAATTGCCTTTTGCGGTGGTTGTACACGCCTGTGGAATGGGCGAAACTAGCCATGTGATGACAGCCAAACGTATCTTTTTGAGCGGAGCTACCGGCACGGCGGGACGGGCAGCGCTTGCGGCGCTGCGCGCGCGCGGCCATGAGGTCGTCTGCTTTGCCCGCGCGCCGGTTGATCTGGGCGCGGAGGTGCGTGTGGGTGATGTGAACAGCGAGGCGTCGCTTACCAGCGACGGTTTTCGCGGGGAGACATTTGACGCGGTCGTCTCCTGCATCGCATCGCGCAGCGGGACGCCGCGCGATGCCTGGGCGGTGGATCACGATGCTAATCTGGCGCTTTTGCACGCTGCGCAGGCGGCGGGTGTGACGCAGTTCGTCCTGCTCTCGGCCATATGCGTGCAAAAGCCGCTGCTGGAGTTCCAGCGCGCCAAGCTCGGGTTCGAGGCCGCGCTGATGGCGTCGGGGCTGACCTATTCCATTGTCCGGCCCACGGCGTTCTTCAAATCCCTCTCAGGACAGCTCGACCGCGTGCGCGCGGGCAAGCCGTTTCTCGTGTTCGGCGACGGCACCCTGACGGCCTGCAAGCCGATCAGTGACCGTGATCTGGGCGACTACATCGCCGGGTGTCTCGATGATCCGGCGCGCGCCAATGCGGTGCTGCCGATCGGTGGGCCGGGGCCCGCGATTACGCCGCTGGATCAAGTGCGCGCGCTGTCGGCAATCATGGGTCGGGAGGTGAAGGTCAAGCACGTGCCGGTGGCGATGCTGAGCGGTATTCGCGGTGGTCTGCGGGCGCTGGGCACTGTGAGCACCAAAGCGGCGGAAAAGGCGGAGCTGGCCGGGATCGGGCGCTACTACGCCACCGAATCGATGCTTGTCTGGGACGCGCGGCGTGGGCGCTATGATGCGGATGCTACACCGGAGACAGGCGCCGACACGCTCTTCGATTTCTACGAAAAACTCATCGCGGAGGATCGGAGCGTCGCGTTGGGGGATCACGCGGTGTTCTGAGGTGGCGCAATCCGGATCCGCCGCGCCGCCAGGGCGAGACCGGCAAGACAGCCCAGCCCACCCAAGGTGTACCAGCCCAAAATGCGCTGCAAGTCTTCGGTCGGGAGCAGCCCCACATCTTCCGCACTTGTCGCGGCGATCATCAGGGTCACGGCGAAGAAGATTTTTCCGGCCAGGCTCTTGAGCGACAGATACGTCGCGCGCGTGCTGCTCTCCAGCAGAGGCTGAATCCGAGCTAGGATGAAGGGATAGGCCAGCGAATCAGGCACGATCCGCAACAACAGCAGCCCGATGACAAGCGCGGAGGTGCTGAGCGCCAGCGCCCCGACCAGTGCTATCTGGATACCGAAAGCAAGGAGCAGCAGCATCGGGAGCCCCATCGCATGGCGCAATCGTGGTGCAAAGACGGAGGCCACGACGGATGTCAGCATCATCGCGGTCGTCACGGCACCGCTCACCAGTGGTGCCTCCGCAGCCAGGCCCAAACCGTCGAGCGCGGTGAGGATGAAGGGCTGGCCGAAGACGAAGGGCAGATGGCTAAAGCTGTACATCAGAACACTCAATACGAAGAGCCACGCCAACACCGGATGCACCAATGCCCGTTTGAGCGCGGTGATCTGCGTGTGAAAGGTGTCGCGCGGCCCTGCGGCGTGCGGCGGCTCCACCATGCGCAAGACGAGCAGGGTGGCGATGGCGTATGAGGCAGCTGTAGCGTAAAACGGCAACGCGCCGGACCATAGGCTCATACCACCGCCCAGCAGGGCGGAGAGGGCAAAGCCTGCAAGGCTGAAGCGCCAGACGCGCACCTCTTGCGCCTCGATCTCATCCGCGCGGCCCTCCCCCTCCAGCGTCTCGAAAAGCAGGGCGGAATCCGTTCCGGATTTGAACGCAGCACCCGCACCAATGAGGGATTGACCCAAAGCGAAGATCAGAAAGCTGCCGCCGGTCGCGAGCGCCAAACAGCCCAGCACATAGCATACGGTGGAGAGAAGCAGCGTGAACCGCCGCCCGATGCGGTCGGAGAAGTAGCCCGAGGGCACTTCGAGCACGGTGGTTGCGATGTCGTAGACGGAGTAGAGGATGATCGCTTCGGCACCGGACAATTCGACCTGAAAATACAAGAACCACACCGCCTGCCAGAACAGCAGGCTGTTGAAGAACTGATACCACGGGAGCAGGGCGATGGTGCGGTTGGGGCGCAAGGGGCTGGTGCCTTTGGCTGGGAGATGTGCCCAGCATAGGCACCGATGCGCGCGGCGAACAGCGGCTTATCATCCGTCCGCGCGCTCTACCCCCTCGATGATGGCCTCGCGCAGACGCCGCTCCAAGGAGCGCTGCTTGCCCTCGGAGTAGTATTTGAGGCCGAACATATCCTTGACGTAGAAGGTATCGACCACCTGCTCCCCGTAGGTCGCGATGACCGCGTTGGCGATATAGACGTTGGCCCCCGCCAGCGCCCGCGCCAGATCATAGAGCAGACCGGGACGGTCGCGGGTATCCACCTCGATGATCGTGTAGATCTCCGAGCCTTCGTTGTCGAAGGTGATGTGGGTCGGCACGCGGAACGCCTTTTCGCGCTTTTTGACCTTGTCACGGGATTTGAGGGCATCGCGGGCGATCACCTCGCCGCGCAGGGTCTTTTCGATCATTTGACGCAGGCGGGGCAGCTTGGACACTTCATAGGCGTTGTCCTCGCTGTCCTGGATCCAGAAAGCATCGGTGACATAGCCGTCTTTAGTGGTGTAGCTGCGTGCGTCCACAACGTTGGCGCCCACCAGTGCCAACGCACCTGTGAGCCGTGAGAAGATGCCGTGATGATCGGGCATGACAAAGCACGCGCGCGTGGCGTCGCGGTCCTCGTCGGGGTGCAGATCGATGTTGATAGCGTTCGGGTCCAGATCCCGGAACAATTCGGCGAACGCGACGTGCGCCGTGACATGCATGCCCTGCCAGTAGGGATCGTAGTGGCGTGCCGTCTCTGTCTTGAGCGCTTTCTTGGGCCAGTCGGGCAGGGCGGCGCGCAGCGCTTTCTTTGCTTCCTTGCCACGGTTGGAGCGGTTGAGATCCTCCAGCCCGGTCTCAAGGCCCCGCTTGGTCTGACGGTAGAGGGCGCGGATCAAGACTGCCTTCCAGTTGTTCCAAGTGTTCGGCCCCACGCCGCGAATATCGCACACGGTCAGCACGCACAAAAGCTCGAGCCGCTTGACCGTCTGCACCGCTTTGGCAAAGTCACGCACGGTGCGGGGGTCGGCAATGTCGCGCTTTTGCGCCATGTCGGACATCAGCAGATGGTAGCGCACGAGCCATTCGACGGTATCGATCTCGTCTTGCTTGAGGCCCAACCGTGGGCCGACCTTGCGCGCGATCTGGGCGCCGAGGATCGAATGATCCTCCTGTCGCCCCTTTCCGATGTCGTGCAACAGCAGCGCCACGTAGAGGACCTTGCGGTTCACCCCGCGTTTGAGGATCGATGAGGCTACGGGCAGTTCTTCTTCCAGCTCGCTCTTCTCGATGCGGGCGAGGTTCGCGATGGTCTGGATCGTGTGTTCGTCCACGGTATAGCTATGGTACATGTTAAACTGCATCATCGCCACGATCGGCTCGAATTCGGGTATAAAGGTCGCCAGCACGCCTAGTTCATTCATGCGGCGCAGCGCACGCTCCGGGTTGCCGTGCTTGAGCAGTAGATCGAGGAAGATGCGCTGCGCTTCGGGTGTGTTGCGCAGGGTGTCGTCGATCAGATGCAGGTTCGCCTTGACCGTGCGCATGGCATCGGGGTGGATGAGCATGCCGGTGCGCAGCGCTTCCTCGAACAGGCGCAGCAGGTTGAGCGGATCGCCGAGAAACGCCAGTTCGTCCTCGATGGCGATGCGGTTGTGCACCACCAGATAACCCTCTTTGATGCGCGGCTTGCGGCGGAAAAGCCGCTCCAGCAGCGGTTCCGACTTGACGTGCATGTCCTCAAGCTTGGTCAGGAAGATGCGCGTCAGATCGCCCACCGCAGTCGCGTGGCGGAAATAGGCCTGCATGAAGACCTCGACGGCGCGGCGGCCTTCGCGGTCTTCATATTGCATGGCCTCGGCCACGCTGACCTGCATGTCGAAGGTGAGTTGTTCGGTCGCGCGTTTGGTGAGCAGATGCAGATGCCCGCGCACGGCCCAAAGGAAATTCTCGGCGGCTTTGAAGGTCTCGTATTCCTCCTCGCGGAACACGCCCTCGGTGACCAGATCGGCGGAATGCTCGACTCCGTGGATGAATTTAGCGATCCAAAACAGCGATTGCAGGTCGCGCAGGCCACCTTTGCCTTCTTTGACATTGGGCTCCACGACGTACCGCTGGCCCTGTTTGCGGTGGCGGCTCTCGCGCTCTGCCAGCTTGGCCTCGATGAAATCGCGCCCGGAGGCGGAAAAAAGATCGCGCTTGAGCGTTTCGTCCAACTTCTCCGCCAGGGCTGTGTCACCGCAGACATATCGGTGCTCCAACAGGGCGGTCTGGATCGTGTAATCCTCGCTCGCCAATTGAACGCATTCACGTGCCGTGCGGCTGGAATGCCCAACCTTGAGCTTGAGGTCCCACAGCAGATAAAGCATCGCCTCGATCACGCTGGTGGCCCATGGTGTGATTTTTGCAGGGAGCAAGAACAGCAGGTCCACATCCGAGAAAGGCGCCATTTCGCCGCGACCGTACCCGCCCACGCCGACTACGCTGAGGGCAGCGGCGCCTCTTGGGGTGGGATGCAGGTAGCGCGTGCTGATCTCAAGCGCGGATTTGACCATCCCGTCGGTGAGATAGGTATAGGAGGCCGTCATGGCGGTTGCGTCGAACGGATGCTCTGCAAACGCCTCCGCAATGACGGTGCGGCCCTTGATTTGGGCAGCGTTCAAAATTTTAATGACCCCCTCTCGAAACTTGGCGGGCGGATGCTCCCGCGCGGCCGCGGCTGCGATGGCCGCGGCGACGGCATCACTGTCATAGATGGCTTTTGCGGGCGCACTCAGCCGCGGCGCTTGCGCGGCGTCCGGGTGCCGCGTCAATGTTTCGGTCACGAGCGGTTTCAGAAGCCTGCACCGCCGAAGGCTTGCGGTGCGGGCTCGAGCAGGACCACTGAGTTGTTGCGCACTGCAGCGATGGCGAGGCCACGTTGGTTGGTGCCGTCGGCACGCAGACGGAAGATGCCGCTGGCGCCTCTGAAGCCGGCACCTTGTGTGAGCGATGACGTCGACAGCGCGTTGGCACGTCCACTTTTCACAAGGGAGCCGACAGCGGCGATACCGTCGAACGCAAGGCCTGCAATATCGAGCGGACGCGCACCGTAGGCTGCGTTGTAGCGCGCGGCAAAGGCTGCCGTGGCCCCCGGGTCAGACAATGCGAACCAGCCGCCCTGAATGCCGGGAAGGGCCAGGGTCTGTGCCGGGATATCCCAGCGTGTGAGGCCGATGAACTGTGCGTCGGCGTTGCGGACACCTGCTGCGGGCAACATTTCGGCCAGCAGCGGCAGCGCGGTCGAGGAATTGGTCGTCATGAAGACGGCATTGGCGCCCGTGCTGTCGATCACCGCTTTGACACGCGGGACGGCGGCGCGCACGGCTTCTTGGCTCAGCGCATAATCAACCGACCCTGCAAGGGTAGAACCGTTGGCCGAAATCGCGCGCTGGATCGCGTTGCGGCCCAGCTGTCCGCCGATATCGTTTGCGTGCACGATCACGATATTGTCCCTGCCGGACCGTTTGGCATAGCTCACCAGGCGGTTCGCCGTGTTGTCGAACGTGGGTCCGAGCACGAAGACGTTGCCGCCGGCAATCGTGGTGTTGTTGGAGAATGACAGAACGTTCACACCCGCATCGGCGACGGCGACGCCTGCGGCGTTGGCCGCTTCGCCGTATACGGGCCCGATGATGATCTTCGCACCATCCGCCACGGCCTGAGACGCGGCGGTCGCGGCGATCCCCGCCTGGCCTGCCGTGCCATAGACGCGCAGATCGATCTGGACGCCATCCAGATCGCGAATGGCCAAGCGCGCGGCATTCTCGAGGTTTTGGGCCAGCAGATTATCAGCCTCCGTGCCACCACGTGGAACCAGAAGGGCCACCGGAACCGGCGCATCCGCATCAATTGAGGGACCGCTCCCACCACCCAGACCACCGATGGCGACAGGCTCGCACGCTGCCAGCATCATCGCACAAAGGGGCAATATGAGCAGCCGGAATGGCTTTCGGATGGTGCGTAGAATGGCAAACATGGTAACAGTACTCCCCAAGCATCAGCGCGGAGGGTCGCCGCGCTGTCATTGGGGTAAGCATATCGTGTCCAAAGGGCGGGTCCAGCGTTGAATATCCATAAGCAGAAGTTGGCGGCCGGAATTACATTCGTGGGTGTCCCGATAGGCACAGCACGCGATATCACGCTGCGCGCGCTCGACGTACTGGCGAGCGCCGATGTGCTGGCCGCCGAGGATACGCGCAGCCTGCGCAAGCTTATGGATATTCACGGCATTCCCCTCGAAGGGCGTAAGATTACGGCGTTGCATGATCACTCCGGTGAACGGGCGGTCACGGGGCTGATCAAGTTGGCACAGGAGGGTAAATCGATCGCCTATACGTCCGAGGCCGGAATGCCGCTCATCGCCGACCCCGGCTTCGAATTGGCCCGTGCGGCGGCGCGCGCAGGCGTTGGTCTGACCTGCGCACCGGGTCCGTCCGCGGTGGTGACAGCGCTGGCGCTGGGTGGATTGCCCACGGACGCGTTCCATTTCGCCGGGTTCCTCCCCAGCGCAAAGGCCGCACGCTTGGCCACACTTGAAACCCTGCGGGAGACACGCGCCACGCTTGTCTTCTACGAATCGCCCAAACGCCTCGGCGCAATGCTGCGCGACGCTCAAATAGCGCTGGGCGGTACCCGGCCTGCGGCAGTGTGCCGGGAATTGACCAAAAAATTTGAGGAAATACGGCGTGGCACGCTTGAAGAACTGGCAAACCAATACGCCGCTTCACCACCAAAAGGCGAAGTTGTGGTGCTGGTGGATCGCGGACATTTAGAAACTGTTAGTACTGTTGATCTAGAAGTGGCGCTGGGAAAGGCGCTGGAGGAGCACCGCATGCGCGACGCTGTCGATCTGGTTGCCAAGGCCCATGCATTGCCGCGCAGACAGGTCTATCAGATGGCGCTGGCGCTCAACGCTGACAAAGGATGAGGCGCATGACACCCGAAACATGCAAGATCAATCGCGGTGCGATGGCGTTTCACGCGGGCCTCTCAGCTGAAGAACGTATCGCGCAGGATTACGAGCGGCGCGGCTTTGCCGTAGCTCGGCAGCGCTGGCGCGGCAAAAGCGGTGAGATCGACCTGATCGTGAAAGACGGGGAAGGGTTGATCTTTATCGAGGTCAAACAGAGCAAAAGCTTCGCGCGCGCCGCCCAGCGGATCAGTGCCGCGCAGATGCGGCGCATTTATAGCTGTGCCGAAGAATATCTTGGCACGCAGCCTTTGGGCAGCTTGACCGATATTCGCTTCGATGTGGCGCTGGTGAATGGCCTCGGCGAGACGCAAATCATAGAAAACGCCTTCGCTCATTGCTGAAGACTGCGCGCTGACCATTGCGCAGGGCGGTCTGCTTTGCCATCAAGATGGCAACAGCAAGGATGAACCCATGAAAATCGCTTTTCAGATGGACCCGATCGGGGCCGTCAATATCGACGCAGACAGCAGCTTTCGACTAGCCGAGGAAGCTCAGGCGCGTGGGCATTCGCTTTTCTTTTATCTGCCGGATCAGCTGGCCTATCAGGAGGGGCGCATCACGGCGCGCGGTCAGGATATGACGGTGCAGCGAGTGCCGGGCAACCCTGCCGTGTTGGGGGAGATGCGGGAGGTCGATCTGGCCGAATTTGACGTTGTCTGGCTGCGCCAGGACCCGCCGTTCGACATGCATTATATCACCCTTACGCATCTGTTGGACCGTATTGCTGACACGACACTGGTGGTCAACGACCCCTTTTGGGTCCGCAACTACCCCGAAAAGCTGCTGGTGTTGGATTTCCCCGATCTCACGCCGCCCACGACCATCGCGCGCGATCTTGAGACGATCAAAGCGTTCAAGACCAAGCATGGTGACGTGATTCTCAAGCCGCTCTACGGCAACGGCGGCGCAGGGGTTTTCAAACTCACCAGCGATGACCGCAACCTCAGCTCTCTGCATGAGCTGTTTACGGGATTCTCCCGCGAACCGCTGATCGTGCAAAAATTTCTGCCCGATGTCTCCAAGGGCGACAAGCGGGTGATCCTGGTGGATGGGGAACCTGTCGGTGCGATCAACCGCGTCCCGGCCGAGGGCGAGACACGCTCGAACATGCATGTGGGGGGGCGACCTGAAAAGGTGGGGCTGACCGACCGTGATCGCGAGATTTGTGCGCGCATCGGCGGTCTGCTCAAGGAAAAGGGGCAGGTGTTTGTCGGCATAGACGTCATCGGTGACTACCTGACCGAGATCAATGTGACGTCGCCCACCGGGATCCAGGAGCTTGAGCGATTCGACGATGTGAACATCGCGGCCAAGATCTGGGAGGTGATCGAGGCCAAGCGCGCATGAGCCTGATGCGGCACTTTCTCAACCCTTGGTTGCGCACGGTGGAGAAACCCAGGCTGCGGCGTGGCACACCCGCACAAGTACGTCGCGCGCTTGCGCTACAGTCGCGGTGGCTGTTCTACGGGCCAAGCGGGGCGACAGGGTCGTGGGGACAGTACGGGCAAATTCCGTGTCTGGAAATCATGCCGCGCGGCGTCCAAACGGGGCGGATCTTGCTCTTTATTCACGGTGGTGGCTTTGTTTTTGGCAGCCCGGAGACCCACCGCGCGATGGCCGCGCAATTGGCGCAGCGTATCGGTGCACGTGCGGTGCTCCCGCGCTACCGTCTTGCGCCCGAAGCGCCGTTTCCCGCCGCCCCCCGCGATATTCGTGCCGCGTGGGACGGGCTTCTGGCCAGCGGTGTTGCCCCCGGCGACATTGTTCTGGGTGGCGATAGTGCGGGGGGTGCATTGGCGTTTGGATTGATCTCCGCGCTCTGTGCGGAGGGCGCGCCACGGCCGGGCGCTGTTTTCGGCTTCTCCCCGCTTGCCGATCTGACCTGCAGCGGGGAAAGCTTCACCAGCAATGCGGCCCGGGATGTGCTCTTGCCCGTAGAGAGTGCTGCACGGCTTTGCGAGGCGTTTCTGCGCGACCAGCCCGCGGATGACCCAAGCGTGAGCCCCTTGTTCGGGCAGTTTCGCGGCGCGCCGCCTGCTTGGATAACGGTGGGCGATACCGAAATCCTGCTCGACGATGCGCGCAGGTTGGCGGCGCGCTTGCGACAGGACGGCAGCGCGGTCGAACTGGTAGTGGAGCGTGATTTGCCCCATGTCTGGCCGCTGTTCCACAATACGCTGCCCGAGGCGCGGCGGACGCTGGACGCGCTGGCGCTCTGGATCAGGCGACAACAGAAGTGGGAAGCCTGAAACTCACTGCTTCGGCGACATGGGGTTTGCGCACCTGATCGGAGCCGTCGAGATCTGCGATGGTGCGGGCCACGCGCAGCACGCGGTGATACCCGCGCGCCGACAGGCTGAACCGCTCCGCCGCGCGGCTGAGCAGCGCGCGCCCTTCGGCATCGGGCAGGGCCATCTCTTCGAGCATGTCGCCCTCCGCGTCCGCGTTGCTGAACATATGTGATTTCGCGGCAAAACGGGCGTGCTGGCGTGCGCGCGCCTGTGCCACCCGCGCGGCCACATCGGCGGAGCTTTCGCCGGATGCAGGCAAGTCGAGGTCGGTATAGGCCACGGGCGGTACATCCACGCGCAGATCAAATCGGTCCATCAGCGGGCCGGAGATCCGGCCCATATAATCCTCACCACACTGCGGCACACGGGCGCAGGCGCGGGCGGGATCGGGCAGATAGCCGCATTTGCACGGGTTCGCCGCCGCCACGAGCATGAAGCGGCAGGGGTATTTCACATGCGCGTTCGCGCGGCTGATCATGACCTCGCCCGTCTCAATGGGCTGGCGCAGGGTTTCGAGCACGTTTCGGGGAAACTCAGGGAATTCGTCCATGAACAGCACGCCGTTGTGGGCCAGGCTCACCTCCCCCGGCTTGGCCCCGCGCCCGCCCCCGATGATCGCGGCCATCGACGCGGTGTGATGCGGCTCGCGAAAGGGGCGGGCGCGGCTGATCCCCCCTTCGTCCAGTAGGCCCGCGAGTGAGTGGATCATGGAAGTATCCAGCGCCTCGGCGGGCGAGAGCGGCGGCAAGATGCTGGGCAGGCGCGCGGCCAGCATGGACTTGCCGGAGCCGGGCGTGCCCACCATCATCAGATGGTGGCGGCCTGCGGCAGCGACTTCCAACGCGCGTTTGGCACGCTCTTGGCCCTTCACCTCGCGCAGATCGCGACAATGGGCGATTTGCGCAACCTCCCCCGGCTCCGCCGGCATGAGCGGCACTTGCCCCGTATAGTGGCGAACCACATCGCCCAAAGTGCGCGCGGCGATCACTTGACAGGCATTGACCCACGCAGCCTCGGCGCCGGAGGCGTGGGGACACAGCAGGCTGCGGTCTTCCTGCGCGGCGGCCATGGCGGCGGGCAACGCGCCCACGACCGGCACAAGCGAGCCGTCGAGCGACATCTCCCCTAGCGCCACCACACCTTCGACGACATCTTTCGGCAGGATATCGAGGGCGGCGAGCAGCGCGAGGGCGATGGGCAGGTCGAAATGGCTGCCCTCCTTGGGCAGATCGGCAGGGCTGAGGTTGATGGTGATGCGTTTGGAGGGCAGGGCGATCGCCATTGCCGTCAGTGCAGTGCGCACGCGGTCGCGCGCCTCCGATACCGCCTTGTCCGGGAGGCCCACGATGGAGAACGCGGGCAAGCCCGGCGTCACCGCGCATTGCACCTCGACGATGCGCGCCTCGACCCCTTGAAAGGCGACGCTGTAGGCGCGTGCGACCATTGCTGTACTCCACCACTATCAAACAGTTAACGGTAGCGGCAGAGGTCTTTAAGAATGGTTAACGCGAGTTAAACAGGCCAGGATGAGTTAAACAGGCCAGGATTTCGTGCCGCCCACGGGGGGATAGGGGAATGGAGTATAGGTTTTTTCCAGTGCTGCCGCACGCCATTGCCTAAAGGCGGGATCGTCCAGTGTCGTGAGGCAATACCGCTCGGCGTTTCGGGACACCGGAAGGCCGTGGCCCACGATCCGCGCGCAAACAGGTGCGTAAAACACATCCGCCAGTGAACAGGTGCCAAACAGCCACGGCCCGTCACCGGCCCTTTCGCGCGCGAAAGACCAAAGCGTCTCGATCCGCGCAAGATCGGCGAGGACGGCATCGGAGCTTTTGAAGTCGGTTTCCACATGGGCAATTTGCATGGGGCAGGTGCCCCGCAACGCGGCAAAGCCTGCCGTCATCTCGGCACACAGCCAGCGCGCGCGGCTGCGTGCCGTCGCATCACCCGGCCAAAGGCCCGCCTCCGGGTGCCGCTCCGCCAAAGTCTCCGCGATCGCGAGGGTCTCGCCGATCACCTCCCCCTCGGGCGTGCGCAGGGCAGGGACCAGCCGCGCGGGGGCAAGAGTAGCCATCTGCTCCGCCATGCCGGTGCCGTAGAGGTCCACCGCATGCGTGCGGTATGGCAGGTCAAATTTATGTAGCATCAGCCAGCCGCGTAAAGACCAGCTTGAAAACAGGCGGTCGCCGATAAACAGATCATAAGTCATCGACAGACCCTAGGCGCAGCGAGATCTGCGCGCAAATTCACGTATGTGGCATGCCCCATCACGGCAGGTGATTGATGCGCTCCACGTTCCAACGCTCCGCACCAAGGTGACGCAGCGTGGTTACGGAGATGTTGTCGATCTTGTGGGCCATCGCTTCATAGGCCGAGACGCCGAGCGCGCGCTGCACCTGCGTGAGGATCACACCGAAGTGGGCGACGGCCACGATATGTCCCTCCGGATGGTCGGCGTTAAGGCGGTCGACCACCGCAGTCACCCGTGCCATCGTCTGGTTCCAGCTTTCGCCGTCGGGGGCCTGAACATCGCCTGGCTTTTCCCAGAACGCGCGGCTCAGTTCAGGATCGCGGGCGGCGACGGCGTCAAATTCCATGCCATCCCAAACGCCGAAATGAATCTCCCGGAAGTCAGGTTCGTGCGGCAGGCGGCGGTGCTCCGGTGCCGCCAGTACATCGGCAGTCGCGACCGAGCGGATGAGGTCGGAGGACACGATTACCGCGCTCTGCGGCAGATGCGCGCGCACGCGGTCGATCAAGGCGAGGTCCGACAGATCGGCAGGTACATCGCGCCACCCAACAAAACTTTTCTCATGCGTCGGCCCGTGCCGGACCCAGTGCCAGGTTGTCATGGCAACGCTCCTTTCAAAACCTGAGGCAGGCCTGCGATGACCATCACCGCGAGCTGTGCCTCCCGCGCCAGCGCGATGTTGAGCCGCCCCTGCGCCTCACGAAACTGGCGGGCGAGCTTGTTATCCGGCACGATCCCGTGCCCCACTTCGTTCGACACGATCACCCACGGAGCGCGGCAGTGCCGCAACGCCGCGATCAGTGTATCCGTCGCTTTGCCCAGATCGGCCTCTGCCATCATCTGGTTGCTCAGCCACATGGTCGCGCAATCGATCAGAACGGGTGTGCCGGTCGTGAGCGCGCCAAGCGGAGGCCCCAGATCGAGTGGCTCTTCGACAGTGCTCCACCGCGCATCACGGCGGTCTCTATGCACTTTGGTGCGAAGTTTTGTTTCTTCGTCACCTATAGTGCCAGTTGCCAAATAAACAGCTTCGACGGTATTGTTTAATATCATGTTTTCCGCCCATTCGGACTTTCCCGAGGCGGCGCCGCCTAGAACGAATGTCCCCTTGGGCAACATTTCTCATAACCTTGTGTGAACCAATGTCCACTCCCGTGCGTACTAATAACAATGCTTCACCACAAGGTGGCTTTATGACTCAGGGAGACGGAACTTATGCCAGTCGGAAATGCGCAGGATTTTTCACTCACCCGTACCGCGATGAAAGCGGAGCTTTTGGATGCGGAGACCGAATTGAAGCTCGCTTATGCGTGGAGGGATGACAGATGCGAGGAGTCGCTGCACCGGTTGATCACCGCATACATGCGGTTGGCAATCTCCATGGCGTCCAAGTTCAAACGCTACGGCGCGCCGATGAACGACCTGATCCAAGAGGCCGGTTTGGGCCTGATGAAAGCTGCGGATAAGTTCGATCCCGATCGCGGCGTCCGGTTTTCGACATATGCCGTGTGGTGGATCAAAGCATCGATCCAGGACCATGTGATGCGCAACTGGTCCATGGTGCGGACTGGCTCGACCTCCTCTCAGAAATCGTTGTTTTTCAACATGCGCCGTGTTCAGGCGCGGCTGGAGCGTGAAGCCTCCGCAGCGGGAGAGACACTCGATAAGCACCAGTTGCGACAGCTGATTTCGACCGAGATCGGTGTGCCGTTGCATGATGTGGAGATGATGGAGGGGCGTTTGTCTGGCTCCGACTATTCCCTCAACGCGACGCAATCCGCCGAAGACGAAGGACGCGAGTGGATCGATGCCCTCGAGGACGACAGCGCACAGGCTGCCGAGAACGTCGAACATAGCCACGATACCAAGCAATTGCGTGAGTGGTTGCTCTCGGCAATGTCGGCCCTGAATGAGCGTGAGCAGTTTATCGTTCGCGAGCGCAAATTGCGTGATGCGCCGCGCACTTTGGAAAGCTTGGGCCAAGAGCTCAGCCTCAGTAAGGAGCGGGTGCGCCAGCTCGAAGCGGCAGCTTTCCAAAAAATGCGCAAATCTCTAGAAATGCAGTCCCAAGAAGTGTTTCATTTCCTCACATGACACCGAAGCCATTCAACTTTTGGCGTGCAGGCGCGGCCCTAGTGGTCGCGCTTCTTGCGTTCGAGGCCGCGGCGGACGCGCCTCAAGCTGCTCGGGACGCCGAAATCGTCGTGATCGGGGAGCAGCACGACAATCCTGCGCATCACATTCGACAGGCCGAATGGGTTGCGGCGTTACAGCCCAAAGCGCTCGTGTTTGAGATGCTGACGCCGGTGCAGGGGGTCAAGGCAAACGTAGATTGGGCGGATCAGGCGGCATTGGACGCCACCATCGGATGGTCGCAAACGGCGTGGCCATCCTTCGATATGTATTATCCGATATTCGAGGCAGGCCGCGGCGCGTTGATCTATGGCGCGGGCGTGCCGCGTGAGGAATTGCGCGTGCAGCTGACACAAGCGCTTGCCGTGCATCCGCTTGCCAGTCTTTTCGACCTCGATCAACCGGCGGATCCGGACGAGCAGGAGGCGCGTGAGCTGTTGCAGGCCCGCGCCCATTGTGACGCGTTGCCCGAAGCGATGTTGCCAGTGATGGTGGATGCACAGCGTCTGCGTGATATGGTGCTGGCCGATGTAACTCTGCGCGCGCTGGCCCATACCGGAGGGCCGGTCGTGGTTATCACGGGCAACGGCCATGCCCGCACCGATTGGGGGATGCCCGCGCTGGTGGCGAATGCAGCCCCGGACGTAGATGTGTTCGCCGTGGGCCAAGGGGAGGAAGGCGCGGCGGTCGAAGGTGCCTTTTCAATAACCCTCGATGCCCCTTCACCCGCGCGCGGTGACCCCTGTGCGGCCTTCAGCCAGTAGGGTCTGGCGCTACCTGCGCCTGCCGCCTATGCTGCATCCGAACTGCTGATCAGAGGGGCGCGCAATGTTGTCTGGCAAACATATTCTGCTCATCATCGGCGGCGGCATCGCGGCGTATAAATCGCTCGATCTGATCCGACGTTTGCGCACGCAGGGGGTAAAAGTCACGCCCGTCCTGACCCGCGCCGCGGAAGAGTTCGTGACGCCCTTGTCGGTCTCCGCCTTGGCAGGGGCCAAGCTACACCGTGATTTGTTCGATTTGGATGATGAGGCTGAAATGGGTCACATCCAGCTCAGCCGCGTGGCCGATTTGGTCGTCGTGGCTCCTGTGACCGCAGATCTGATGGCCAAGATGGCGGGTGGGCTGGCCAATGATCTGGCATCGACGCTCCTGCTCGCGACGGACACCCCTGTGATGATGGCGCCGGCGATGAACGTGCGCATGTGGGAGCACGCCGCGACCCAGCGCAATCTTGCAACCTTGCGCGGTGACGGCATTACGGTCGTGGGACCCAATGTGGGTGATATGGCCTGCGGCGAGCATGGGCCGGGCCGCATGGCCGAGCCCGCAGAGATCGTCGCGGCCATTCAGAAGGCGCTCACCGATGGCCCGCTCAAAGGGCGGCGCATCCTCGTCACCTCCGGCCCCACGCATGAGCCGATAGATCCGGTCCGCTATATCGCCAACCGATCGAGCGGGGTGCAGGGCACCGCGATTGCGCGTGCGCTGGCCGCACTCGGCGCGCATGTGGTTTTCGTGACAGGCCCGGCAGATGTGCCGCCGCCGGACGGCGTCGAGGTGGTGGCCGTGCAGACCGCACTGCAAATGAAACAGGCGGTCGACGCGGCTTTGCCCGTAGATGCGGGCGTCTTTGCCGCTGCGGTCGCTGATTGGCGCGTCGGCAGCCCCTCCAAGCGCAAGATCAAAAAGACCAAGGACGGCATGCCGGTTCTGGAGTTCACCGAGAACCCCGACATCCTTCATGGTATCAGCCGCATGACGACGGGGCGGCCGCCACTGGTCGTGGGCTTTGCTGCGGAGACGGACGATGTGATCGAAAATGCGACCGCTAAACGGCTACGCAAGGGCTGCGATTGGATCGTGGCCAATGACGTCTCTCCCGCCACGGGGATCATGGGTGGCGCTGAAAACGCCGTGACCTTGATCAGCGATGCCGGGGCCGAAAGCTGGCCCCGGATGAGCAAGGAAGACGTCGCGCGCAAGCTGGCGCAGCGGATCGCGGACGTGCTCACTCCATGAGCGTTGCAATTCGTACGATGTGGGAGCCGGGCGCGGATGAGGGGTTGGGCTTGCCACAATATGCCACGCAAGGGTCGGCGGGCGCAGATGTGCGCGCCAACCTGCCCGAGCGCCGCGCAATAACGCTGTCTGCCGGTGGCCGGGTTCTGGTGCCTACGGGGCTGCGCCTTGCCATTCCCGACGGGTATGAGGTGCAGATCAGGCCACGCTCCGGTTTGGCGCTCCACCACGGGATCACCCTGCCCAACAGCCCCGGCACCATCGATGCGGATTATCGCGGGCCACTCGGCGTGATCGTGATGAACGCAGGCGACCAGGATTTTGTGATCGAGCATGGGATGCGCATCGCGCAGATGGTTGTCGCTCCGGTTGTCCAAGCTAGGTTCCACGCGGTGGAAGACCTGGAGACCACGCTGCGCGGCGCAGGTGGCTTTGGCTCTACCGGAATGGAGTAGCCGATGCTGGTCGTTATTCTCGCCGCTGTGATCTGGGGCTTGGGGATCATGATGAAAACGCCGCGCTCTGCGCGGTGGATCATGATCGGGCTTTTGGTTGTGGCGGCGATCGGCGTGCAGCTTGTCTTTCCCGACGGGCATCCCCTGCGCGCGGCGACGGGGGGCAGTGCCGCTTTCTGGCTCATTGTCATCGGCATCGGTGCTGTGATCTGGGCCTATTCACGTGTCATTGCGCGGCTTCGCAACCGCTCCGGCGTGGATGAAGTCCGGCCCATTCTGCCCGCAGGAAATCCCGATAGCTTCAGCGAGGTGGAACTGAACCGCTACGCGCGCCAGATCACCCTGCGCGAGGTCGGAGGCGTGGGGCAAAAGCGGCTCAAGCAGTCCAAGGTGCTCGTCGTAGGTGCAGGCGGCCTCGGTGCGCCCGCGCTGCATTACCTCGTGGCTGCAGGTGTGGGCACGGTGGGTGTGATCGATGCCGATGTGGTGGAGGGCAGCAACCTGGCCCGCCAAGTCATCCATAAGGACGCCGCCATCGGCATGCCGAAGGTGTTCTCGGCTCAGGCGGAGCTTGAGGCACAGAACCCTTTTGTCGATCTGCGCCCCTACTATCGCCGCCTCGATGCCGACATCGCGGCTGAGCTGATCGGCGACTATGATGTGGTGCTCGACGGTACGGATAATTTCGAGACGCGCTATCTGGTTAATGCGACCTGCGTGGCGGCTGGTATCCCGCTTGTCTCCGGCGCGCTGAGCCAGTGGGAAGGGCAGCTGAGCGTGTTCGATCCCGCGCGCGGCACGCCCTGTTATCAGTGCATCTTCCCGCAAGCGCCGGCGCCGCATCTCGCGCCCAGCTGTGCCGAGGCTGGCGTGATCGGTCCGCTGCCCGGCGTGGTGGGCGCGATGATGGCGGTGGAAGCGATCAAGCTGCTCACCAATGCCGGCACGCCCGCGCTGGGCCAGTTGCTGATCTATGACGCGCTCTACGGCGAAAGCCGCAGCATCAAGATAACCCGCCGCAAAGACTGCCCCGTCTGCGCCGCCTGATTTTAGCCCCACCGCAGCGCTCATCGAATGAGCGCAAAGGAGAACGCCCATGAATCCGCTTTTGCAAGACTGGTCCACGCCCTTTGGCATCGCCCCGTTCGACACGATTTCCGATGATGATTTTGCGCCCGCGCTCGAAGAAGCGCTCAGCGCGCACCGTGCGGAGATCGACGCCATCGCGGCCAACGCAGCACCAGCCGATTTCGCCAATACGGTCGAGGCGCTGGAAGCGGCGGGCCATCTGCTGGACCAGGTGCTCAGCACGTTTTTTACTGTGGCGGGCGCCGACAGCAACCCCGCGCGCGAAGCGTTGCAGCGCGATTTTTCCCCCAAGCTTTCGGCGCATTTCTCGGAGATTTCCGCGAATAAGGCGCTGTTTGCCCGCGTCGACGCGGTTTGGGACGGGAGCGATGCGCTCGGTCTCAGCGATGAGCAGGCGCGTGTCCTGATGCTCACCCACCGCGGCTTTGTCCGCGCGGGTGCTGCGCTGACCGGTGCGGATGAGGCGCGGATGAAGGAGATCAAAAACCGCCTTGCCGTTCTGGGCACGCAGTTCACGCAAAACCTGCTCAGCGACGAGCGCAGCTGGTTCATGACGCTGGATGAGGGCGACCTCGAAGGGCTGCCGGATTTTGTGGTAGTTGCCGCGCGGGCGGCCGGGGAGGAGAAGGAGGCGGGCGGACCGGTGGTCACGCTATCGCGCTCTCTCATAACGCCGTTTTTGCAGTTCAGCCCGCGCCGTGATCTGCGCGAGCGCGCGTTCCGCGCCTGGGAAGCACGCGGGGCTAACGGCGGTGAGACGGACAACCGCAAAATCGCCGCCGAAACGCTTGCGCTGCGCCGCGAGCGTGCAGCGCTGTTGGGTTACGACAGCTTCTCCGACTACAAGCTTGAAACGGAAATGGCCAAAACCCCCGCCGCCGTGCGCGACCTGCTGATGCAGGTCTGGGAGCCGGCGAAGGCGCAGGCGAACGCCGATGCCGAGGTCCTGACCAAGATGATGCATGCTGACGGTGTAAACGGCGATCTTGCCCCGTGGGACTGGCGCTACTACGCCGAAAAGCGTCGCGCGGCGGAGCATGATCTGGATGAGGCGGCGCTCAAGCCGTATTTTCAGCTCGACCGGATGATCGAGGCGTCGTTTGCCTGCGCCAATCGCCTGTTCGGGTTGGAGTTCGAGCCGCTTGATGTCCCGCTCTACCACGCCGATTGCCGCGCTTGGAACGTGACGCGCAAAGGCAAGCATATAGCTGTGTTCATCGGGGATTATTTTGCACGTGGCTCCAAACGCTCCGGCGCATGGTGCTCTGCCATGCGGTCGCAGGCGAAGTTTCCGCAGGTGCAATCGCCGGTTGTCATCAATGTGTGCAACTTTGCCAAAGGCGATCCCGCGCTGCTGTCCTATGACGACGCGCGCACGCTATTTCATGAGTTTGGCCACGCTCTGCACCAGATGCTGTCGGACGTGACCTATGAGAGCATTTCCGGCACCTCCGTCGCGCGTGATTTCGTCGAGCTGCCAAGCCAGCTGTACGAACACTGGCTCGAAGTGCCCGAAGTCTTGGGGGAGTTTGCGACCCATGCCAAGACGGGCGAGGCGATTCCAAAGGAAATGCTGGAAAAGGTGCTAGGGGCCGCGACCTTCGACATGGGCTTCCAAACGGTTGAATACGTCTCCTCCGCACTGGTGGATCTGGCGTTTCATGAGGGGGACGCCCCCGCCGACCCGATGGTGCGTCAGGCGGAGGTTCTCTCGGAACTTGGCATGCCTGCCGCGATCACCATGCGCCACGCAACGCCGCATTTCGCCCATGTCTTTGCCGGGGATGGATATTCCAGCGGCTACTATAGCTATATGTGGTCGGAGGTCATGGACGCCGATGCCTTCGAGGCGTTCGAGGAGGCAGGTGGCGCATTTGACGCCGAGCGGGCGAAGGCGCTTGAGGAGAATATCCTCTCAACCGGTGGCAGCCGCGATGCAGCCGAGCTTTATATCGCGTTCCGTGGCCGCTTGCCGGGTGTGGAAGCGCTGCTCAAAGGGCGCGGGTTAGTAGCCTAACGCGCGGTCTACGAGGTTGATGAACGGCTCGCCTGCCTCACCCCGGCGGATGTTCTCGACAATGGTCTCGCTGGCCGTGGTGGCCCGCGTTTCCGCCGCGATATGCGGCGTGACGGTGACGCGCGGGTGCGCCCAATAGGGGTTCTCCTGTGGCAGCGGCTCCTTGCGGAAAACGTCGAGCGTGGCATGGGCAATCTGGCCGCTGTCTAGCGCGGCCAGCAGGGCGGCATCGTCGATCAGCGGTCCACGGCCCGGATTGATGATAAACGCGCCGCGCGGCATCTGCGCCAGCGTGGCCGCGTTGATGATATCGGTGGTCGCGGGCGTATCGGGCAATAGGGTGACCATGATCTCGGCACGGCTGAGTGCTTCGTCCAGCCCCGCATCACCATGGACGCAGGTGACCCCCGCCACATCTTTGCTGCTGCGCGACCAGCCGGTGACGCGAAAGCCCAAGCCAAGCAGCGCCTGCGCGCAGGCCGTGCCGAGCGCACCGAGGCCCAGAATGACGACGTCGCGCTCCTGTGCCAGCGGCGGGGTGGTCGCATCCCACGCATGATCGGGGTTCACGATATGCGCGTCCATCCCAAGGTGGTAGCGCATCACATGGCCCGTCACCCATTCCACCATCCCTTTGGTCAGGCCGGGGTCGACCATACGCGCCAAAGGGATCTTGAGCGTCTCGTTACCGGTGATCTGCTCCACCCCCGCCCAGAGGTTCAGCACCGCCTTGGCGCGGGTGTAGGGGGTGAAGTCCTGTAATGTGCTGTTGGGGGCATAAACGATGTAATCCACCTCGGCAGGGGGGATGTCCTGAGCCAGATGCGCCTCGACCCCCGCCGCCTTCAACGCGTTGCGCAAAGGGATTTCATAGGTTGCCCAACGCTCCGGGCGCGCGGCGAATAGGATATTGAGCATCAGGTATCTTTCCTAGCGGGGACGGTGGACATGGGCGGATTGGACGAGACCGAAGGCGATCATCAACACCAGCATCGCAGAGCCGCCATAGCTCACCAAGGGTAGCGGCACGCCGACGACGGGGGCAAGGCCCATCACCATCGACATGTTCACCGCGAAGAACAAAAAGAAGTTGAACGCGATGCCGAGGATGAGCAGTGACGAAAACCGATCCTTGTTCAGGACCGCAGAGATGACGCAGAAGACAATGATCAGCGAATAGAGCAGCAAAAGCGACATGCCCCCGATAAAACCAAACTCTTCCGCCAAGGTGGTGAAGATGAAGTCGGTATGCTTTTCCGGTAGGAAATTGAGCCGCGATTGCGTCCCCTGCATGAACCCGCGCCCGGTCCACCCGCCGGAGCCAAGCGCAATTTTGGATTGTGTGATGTGATAGCCGGCCCCGAGCGGATCGGTGCTGGGATCCAGAAACGTGTCGATGCGGCGGAATTGATAATCCTGAAGCATTTGCCACGGCGTGCCGCGGGATTGGAACACCGTCGTGACAAGCCCCACGCCTCCCGCGATGACCGTGGCGAAGTAGGCCCAGTGGACACCTGCCAGAAACATCAGCCCGCCCCCCGCCGCCAAGAGCAGGATCGCCGTGCCCAGATCGGGCTGCGTGAGCACGAGCGCAGTGGGCACGAGAATGATCACCACCGGCAGCAGAACCCACAGCGGATGGGATGTCTTTTTGGCTGGGAGCCAGTCGTAATAGGCCGCCAGAAACATCACCAGGGTAATCTTTGTCAACTCGGATGGTTGCAGCCGGATGAAGCCCAGATCGATCCAGCGTTGCGCCCCCATGCCGACAGCGCCGAAAAATTCGACACCGAACAGAAGAAGCACGGAAATGGCGTAGCCGAGGCCTGCAAGGTTGCGCCACATCCAAATGGGGACCAGCGCCACAGCGATCATGAGGACCAGCCCCACACCGAACCGTTTCATCTGCGGCTCCGCCCATGGCGAATAGCCACCGCCCGCGACGGAATAGAGCATCAGAAACCCAAAGCTCGCCACCGCGATGAGCAGGAGCACCAAGGGCCAATTGAGGTAGAGGATCTTGCGCAGACCGGTCGGGACCGATTTGACCGTATACTCGAGATAGCTCATGCCTGATCTTTACCCTTTTTGACTTGCGCCTCAGGCTGCACATCCCGCAACTCGCGCTGCAGGGTCTCGATCCTGCCCCGGTCGGCGGTCGGGTAGGCCTCCAGTGGGGGCTCACCCTCATACAGGGCTTGCAGCATTACATCGCGCGCGACGGGTGCGGCGGCAGTTGAGCCGCCACCGCCATGCTCGATCAGAACTGATACGGCATAGCGCGGGTTATCATAGGGGGCATAGCCCACGAAGAGCGCATGATCGCGCTGCTCCCAAGGCACTTCACTGTTGTTGACCACGACGGAGCGGACCTGCGACGTGCCGGTTTTACCCGCCATGCGCATGCCATCGGCAATGATCCGGCTCCGGTAGGCGGTGCCGCGACGGTCGTTGACGACAGCATACATCGATTTGCGCATCTTGCGCAGGTTGTTCTCGTTCATGTCCAGCCTGGCGTTGCCTTTGATCGGCTGTTCGATCCCGTTGACCGACTTTATGAGCCTTGGCGTTACTTCCCGCCCGGTGGCCAGTCGCGCGGTCATTACCGCCAGCTGCATCGGCGAGGCGAGCATGAAGCCCTGCCCGATCGAGGCGTTGACCGTATCACCGATCACCCATTGCTCTGCACGGTTGCGCAGTTTCCATTCCTTGGTCGGTGTCAGGCCAGAGTTGACGGAGCTGAGCGCAAGGTCGTGCCGGATGCCGAGGCCAAAGCGGTTGGACATCGCGGAAATCTTCTCGATCCCGACTTTGAGCGCCAAATCGTAGTAGTAGACATCACAGGAGCGTTTCAGCGAGGTTTCCAGATCGACCCAGCCGTGGCCCGAGCGTTTCCAACAATGGAAGCGACGTCCACCGACCTCCAGATGGCCGGGGCAATAGACTGTCTCATCCGGTCCGATGATCCCCGCTTCGATTGCGGCCATGGCCGTCATCATCTTGAAGGTGGAGCCGGGAGGGTAGGCCCCTTGCACGGTTTTATTGACCAGCGGTCGGTATTTATCGACCAGCAGCGGATCGTAATCCCTAGAGGAGATGCCACCGATGAACAGGTTGGGGTCGTAGGAGGGCGCGGAGGAGTTCGCGATTATGTCGCCCTTCTCACAGTCGATCATCACGACCGCCGCACTTTCCCCCATCAGGCGCGCCTGCACGTAATTTTGTAGCTTGGCATCCAGCGTCAGTTGCAGATCGGCGCCCGATTGCCCCTCACGGCGCGACAGCTCGCGCATCACGCGGCCTGTTGCGTTCACTTCGACCTGTTTGGTGCCCGCGACACCGCGCAACAGCGCCTCCTCACGCGCCTCGACGTTGATCTTGCCAATCTGAAAGCGCGGAATGCGCAGGACGGCGTCGGGATCTTCGAGCGCATCGAGGTCTTTCTGGCTCACGCGGCCCACACGGCCAACCACATGAGCAAAATCCGACCCGCGCGGATAGACGCGGGTGCTGCCCACTTCCGGAGATACACCGGGCAGCGCGGGCGCGTTCACGGAGACCGCACTCACCGCGTCCCAGCTTACGTCCTCCGCGATGGTCACAGGCAGGAACGGTGCGGAGCGCTCCAGCTCTGCGATGCCGTTTTCCATCTGCTCGGGTGACAGGTCGATGAGGACGGCGAGCCGCGTCATGACCTCGCGCACATCACCCGCATCCTCGCGGACCATCACGATGCGGTAGCTGGGTACGTTCTGGGCCAGCTGAACGCCATTTCGGTCGAAAATCTCGCCGCGCTTCGGCGGGATGAGACGGATGTTGATTCGGTTCTCCTCGGCCAGCAGGCGGAACTGGTCCGCCTGATCGACCTGCAAATGCCGCATGCGCGCGGCGAGCGCACCCATGAACAAAAGCTGCGCACCTCCCAGCAGCGCCGCGCGGCGGCTCAGCTTGAGGTGGTTGGCGTCTGTTTCCGCTCTGCTGCGTCTCATCGGGTTTGCCTCACTGTCTCATGCTCGCCCGCCGAGGGCGTCCAGCTCTCCCGGTGCGGCCCGGCGGACCCCCATCACGGAACTCGTCACGAAAACCACGACCGGGTAGATCAATATCGTGACCCCCAGCTCCAACAGGCTCAGACGCAATTGTGGCGGCGGTATCAACAAAATAGATAGCACGATTTTGTTGGCCAGCAAAATCCCCGTGAGCAGGAGCGCTACCGCGATCCATTCGGCCCCGAACGTCGCGTCGCGCAGATTGCGGCTGCGCCCTTTGAGGTTTTCGCAGGCCAGCAGCGCCAGGAGCGCCCAAAGGCCCGGCGGGCGTTGCAACAGCAGGTCCGCGAGCAGAAAGGTGAGCGCCAAAAGAAGTGCGGGCACGTATTCAGGCCGCCGGATCGACCAGGCGAAGGCGAAGGCAATGAGCAGATCGGGACCGACGAACATACGACTGGTTTCCAGATCCAGCAATGCGCGCAGACGGGCCTCCGCAGGATCGATCGCTTCGAGCGGGGGCAGCAGCTCAGGTGTGAACAACGTGAGCGGCTGCGTGTCTATGGGCAACAGGTGAAAGAGCAAGATCAGCAGCGCGAGCAGTGTGAAGGCCGCACGCATGAGCCACAGACGGACCGGAGACAGCTCATCCATTGCGCCTACTCCGTCGCCGCGGCAATGGGGGCCGCCGCATCCGAAGCGCTTATGGCGTCGTCCGAGATCACGGAAGGTTGTGTGACCACGGTATCGGTTCCGTGATGGCGCAGGACACGCAAAAACTCCAACCGCTCGAAATCAGCGGCAAGGCGCACGCGCAGTCGCCCACCCGGATCCGCCGCGATCTGCCCGATCAGCAGACCCGTGGGAAACACACCCCCGTCGCCGGAGCTGATGACCCTGTCACCGGGGCGCACCAGATCGGGGTTTTCCAGAAAATCGATCGGCGGCGCGACAGAGTTGTCGCCGGCCACGATCGCGCGCTGGCCTGACGGCTGTATCACGGCGGGAATGCGACTGTTTGCGTCGGTGAGCAGGATTACCCTCGCGGTGTTCTGCCCCACGCCCGAGATGCGCCCCACAAGGCCGATGCCGTCCATGGTGGCCCACCCCTCCACCAGCCCGTCGCGCGCGCCCACGTTCAGCAGCACCGATTGGCGGAACGGAGAGCCGCTGTCGGCCAGCACCACGCCCGTGACGTAGGTGAGGCGTGGATCGAGGCGCACGTTGTTGAGGTCGAGAAGGCGGGCGTTTTCCTGCTCCAGCTGCAAAGCCGCCTCTTTCCACGTCTGCATGCGACGCAACTCAGAGCGCAATTCCCGATTTTGCTCCGACAAACGCTGATAGCTGCGAAAGTCGCGCATCAGGTTGACCGCACCCGTGACGGGCGCCATCGCCCAATCGAGGTTGGGCACCAGACTGTCCGTGACTTGCGCGCGAAACCGCTCGACCCGTGGGCTGTCGATGCGCCATAGCAGGAAGACTGCAGCCAGCACGACGACCAGAAACGCCAAAAGCAGCCTGCGCAGCGGGCCGGTATAATCGCTGGACTGTGATCGGTCTCGGGCCATGACGGCGTGACGCCCTCCTTGGCGCAGTGTTTAGCTGTCGTAGTCGATAGCGTGGCGCAACTGCTTCTCGTACTCAAGGGCTTTGCCCGTGCCGAGTGCGACGCAATTGAGCGGCTCGTCCGCGACGGAAATGGCAAGGCCAGTTTGCTCTCGCAAAGCGAGGTCCAGATCGCCCAGCAGCGCACCACCGCCTGTAAGCATCACACCCCGGTCGACGATGTCGGCGGCAAGGTCCGGTGGCGTCGTCTCAAGCGCGGTCATCACCGCCTCGCAAATCTGCTGAACCGGTTCTGCCAGCGCTTCGGCGATCTGCGCCTGCGTGACTTCGATTTCCTTGGGCACACCATTCAAAAGGTCGCGCCCGCGGATCTGCATCGAGGTGCCGCGCCCGTCGTCGGGCATGCGCGCGGTGCCGATGGAGGTCTTGATCCGCTCCGCAGTTGTCTCACCCACCAGCAGGTTCTGTTGGCGGCGCAGGTAGCTGATGATCGCCTCGTCCATCCGGTCACCGCCCACGCGGACCGAGCGGGCATAGACGATATCGCCGAGCGACAGCACCGCGACCTCCGTCGTGCCGCCGCCGATGTCCACTACCATATTGCCGGTGGGATCGGTGATGGGCATGCCCGCTCCGATGGCCGCCGCAATCGGCTCCGCGATCAGGCCCGCGCGGCGCGCGCCGGCACTCAGCACAGATTGACGGATCGCGCGCTTCTCGACGGGCGTGGCGCCGTGAGGCACACAGACGATGATCTTCGGTTTGGAAAAGGTCGAGCGTTTATGGACCTTGCGGATGAAGTGTTTGATCATCTCCTCCGCCGTGTCAAAATCGGCGATCACACCCTCGCGCATGGGGCGTATCGCCTCAATGCTGCCAGGTGTCCGCCCCAGCATCAGCTTGGCATCCTCGCCCACGGCCAGCACCTTTTTCACGCCATCCTTGACGTGATAAGCGACCACGGACGGCTCGCTGAGCACGATACCCTTGCCTTTCACATAGACCAGCGTATTTGCTGTCCCCAGATCAATCGCCATATCAGACGAGAACAGACCGCGCAGGTTTCCAAAGATCGACATGTGAGGCAGCACCTTGCAAAAGGACGTCATGCCCGCGACTCTATTGAGGCAGGCTGCGCTCTTATAGGCGGGGGTGTCAGTGGATTAAAGGGGGGGTGCGCGGTGTTTCGGCGTGAATGTGCCTGAGCATCCGCGCACTGCGAGGCCACCGGTCGAGGACCATCCGAGGAGTAAGATTGAATGAAAAAAATACAGACACTTGGGGTGCACCACATTACCCTCATGGGCGCAGATCGCCAGACCAGCATCGATTTTTGGGAGGGCGTGCTGGGCATGCCGTTTCTATTTGACCAGCCTAACCTGGACGACGAGGACGAAGGGCATCTGTACTTCGATCCGGGCGACGGGCGGCTGATCACCATCTTCACCAACGAGGCGCGCGGCCCGAAGCACGACCGGACCCCGACCGATGCAGGATGTGTGCACCATCTCGCGTTCGAGGTGGATCGTGCGATGTTCGATCAGGTGCTGGAGCGTCTCGCTGCGCGCGGTGTCAAGAATTCGGGTGTCAAAGACCGCGGGTTCATGCACTCGATCTACTTCAAGGAGCCTTTGGGCCATCTAATTGAGTTGGCCTGCTATACCTTCATCCCGCCGCGTGGCAGCAGCCATGCCGAGGTGATGCTGGAGGCGCATAAACTGCGCGTGGCGCGCGGTGACAGCGCGATCCTGCGCGAGCATCTGGCGGATGCCAGCGTTATGATCGTGGAGCGCAGCCAAGGGTCACTCAGTGACGATCGCGGCGCGAGGAACCCGTACCGATAGGGCAAAACACCTGTCCGACGGCACCCAGGCCTGCGCCGTCAACGCGCCTTTGGGAGCGGGCGGGAGGCTTGGAATGCGCAGCGGGGCATGGTAAGTAGGTGTATGGGAGGACTGAATTTCAATCTGGAGAATGCTCGTAAAACGGCGTTCCGCATCACCGCATACGTGAATGCGCGTGTGTTTCGCCGCGATTTGCACGCGGAAGTGGACCGGATCGAGGATCAGCCCCGCAGCAAAAGCTACACTGAAACCGGTCTCACCATGAGCGTGCTTCTGGCACTTGCGCTCACGGCAGCAAGCTTTGGGTGGATCGGGCTGTGCGTTTATTTTCTCGCACTGCTGATCTTCCTTTAAGAGACCCTGCGACAACTTGCCAATCGCCTGCCAAGCGGTTGACCAAGCGTTACTTTTTCCACGTGTACACTTGTTTACCATTGAATTTGGTAGACTTTTTCTATGTCCGCACCACCTGTCACTCACTGACACGACGTTCACTGAAACGCAAAATCAAGGAGTTGGAAATATGGGTTCTCTCATGGCTATGCTTACTTTTGGAACATTGGGTTTTTTCGCGGCTCTTGCCTATCTGTCCGCACGGGCCGTTCAGCGGCTCAAGGACGATCCGGGACACAAACCGTCCTCTCTGTGCGCCAAAAGCGAGCATTGGGTGCAAGCACAGGAATAGTGACTTTAATCTGCTCGATGCGGCGTTGGTTCATCCACCGTGTACTGGGTTCAGACTGGTATAGTTGAAATACATCAAATAACGGAGGCAGGATTATCGCCCTGCCTCCGTCACGATCATCCCGCGTCTTTGTAGCTGATCTCGCGCTTATCGGTGCCGCCTTTTTCACGGCGCACCAACAAACGGTTGAGCGCGTGAATATAGGCTCGCGCGGAAGCGACCACCGTGTCGGTATCTGCCGATTGGCCGGTAACGATACGGCCGTCTTCCTCGAGACGGACGGAGACTGTAGCCTGCGCATCCGTGCCCTCGGTGACCGCAGCCACCTGATAGAGTTGCAAGCGCGCAGAATGCTCGACCAACGCCTTGACGCATTTGAATGACGCATCGACGGGGCCGTCACCATCCTGTTCGGTGCTGTGCTCTGCGCCGTCCACGATCAATGTCATCTTGGCGTGGTTCGGTCCATCTGTGCCACAGACGACGTGCATGGATTTAAGCTTGATCCGGTCGGCCTCCGGATCGGTGGCGATGCGCATCAGCGCGATCAGATCCTCATCGTAGATTTCCTTCTTGCGGTCGGCCAATTCCTTGAAGCGCACGAAGACGTCCTTGAGCTGATTGTCTCCCAACTCATAGCCCAGGTTTTCCAGCTTAGAGCGCAGGGCGGCGCGGCCGGAGTGCTTGCCCATCACGATATTCGTCTCGGCCAATCCCACGTCCTCGGGGCGCATGATCTCGAAGGTCTCGGCGTTCTTGAGCATGCCGTCCTGGTGAATGCCGCTCTCATGGGCGAAGGCGTTCTTGCCGACGATGGCTTTGTTGAACTGCACGGCAAAGCCCGACACCGTCGCCACGCGGCGCGAAATGTTCATCAGCTTGGTCGAATCTACACCGGTCTGGTAGGGCAAGATGTCGTTGCGCACCTTGAGCGCCATCACGACTTCTTCCAGTGCCGTGTTGCCCGCCCGCTCGCCCAAGCCGTTGATCGTGCACTCGATCTGGCGCGCGCCCGCCTCCACGGCGGCGAGGGAGTTGGCCGTGGCCATGCCCAGATCGTTGTGGCAATGGGTGGCGAAAATGATGCTGTCGGCGCCCGGCACCCGCTCCAGCAGCATACGGATCAGATTTGCGCTCTCGACCGGCGCGGTGTAGCCGACGGTGTCGGGAATGTTGATGGTGGTCGCACCCGCCTTGATGGCGATCTCTACGGTGCGGCAGAGGTAATCCGCCTCGGTCCGCGTCGCGTCCATCGGCGACCATTGCACGTTTTCGCACAGGTTTCTGGCGTGGGTGACGGTGTCGTGAATACGCTCCGCCATCTGATCCATATCGAGGTTTGGGATCGCGCGGTGCAGCGGCGAGGTGCCGATGAACGTATGGATGCGCGGATTTTTTGCGTGTTTAATCGCCTCCCAGCAGCGGTCGATGTCGCCGTATTGCGCCCGCGCGAGGCCGCAGATCTGGGCATTCTGAGCGCGCTGGGCGATCTCGGAGACGGCGGCAAAGTCACCGTCGGAGGCGATGGGAAACCCCGCCTCAATCACGTCCACGCCCATCTCATCGAGCAGCTGCGCAATCTCCAGCTTCTCCGCATGGGTCATGGTGGCGCCGGGTGATTGCTCACCGTCGCGCAAGGTTGTGTCGAAGATCAAGACGCGGTCTTGGGGTGTCGGTGTCATGGTGGTATCTTTCTTTTGTCTGCTGAAGCTGGTGCTGGCGCGCGGCGCATCCCTCTGAGCGGGCGCGCCTTTTGGCACGCTCAGAGGCGGGCTAGCAGCAGGGCACGTAGCAGGGGCGCAGAGGGCTGCGCAAAGACAGGGCTATGTGCGACGGTATACATGACATCCGTTATAGCGACGCATCTACGGATGGGAAGGGGGGATTTTCCACTTTCTGACGGCAGCGCCTGATGGTTTTGGTGGATGAGCTTACAGGCAAAATGAAGGGACGCGTCGCGTTGATTGATCCGGTGGCGGTGCTAAGTCGCCCTCCATGGATAATGTATTGATAATAGGCGCGTCGGGAGGCATCGGATCAGCTGTGCGCTCGGCGCTGGAGGCGCGGGGTGCGCAGGTCGTGGGGCTTTCGCGGTCTGGGGATGGGCTCGACATCACGGATGAGGCAAGTGTGGAGACGCATCTGGGTGCGTTAGACGGGCCGTTTGACGGGCTGATCGTAGCGAGCGGCGCATTGGAGATAGATGGTGCGGCGCCGGAAAAGACTGTGCAGGCGGTCACTGCACAGGCGATGGCGGATCAGTTTGCGGTCAATGCAATAGGGCCCGCGCTTGTTTTGCGCCATGCGGGGCGGCTTTTGCCGCGCAAGGGGCGCAGCGTGGCGGCGGTATTGACGGCGCGGGTGGGGTCCATCGGGGACAACCGCATTGGAGGCTGGACAAGCTACCGCGCGGCGAAGGCGGCGGCCAACCAGATCGTGCATACGACTGCGATCGAGCTTGCCCGCACGCACCGCGAGCTGGCCCTGGTGGCGCTGCATCCGGGCACTGTGGAAACTCCTTTTACAGCGAAATACTTAGGGCGGCATCCGGCGGTTCCGGCGCAGGAGGCGGCGGGCAATATCCTTGCCGTACTGGATGGGCTTACGGCTGAGCAGACGGGCGGGTTTTATGACTGGGCGGGCAAGGCGGTGGTCTGGTGAGCCGACTTATATTGGTGCTGGGCGATCAGCTGTCGGAGGGGTTGAGCGCGCTTGCCGAGGGCGACCGAAGCGGCGACACGGTCGTCATGGCGGAGGTGATGGAAGAGGCCACTTATGTGCGCCACCATCCCAAGAAGATTGCGTTGATTTACAGTGCGATGCGCAAGTTTGCGGCACAGCTGGAAAATGCAGGTTGGTCAGTGGCTTATAGCCAGCTCGACGATACGGAAAACGCAGGCTCCATTGTAGGCGAGCTTTTGCGCAGGGCGGAGCAGACGGGGGCGCAGGAGGTGATCTGCACCGAGCCAGGTGAATGGCGGCTCATCCAGAAGCTGACCCATGCGCCCATCAATACGACGATTTTGCAGGACGACCGTTTCCTTGCATCGCACAAGGATTTTGAAGACTGGGCGGAGGGGCGTAAAGCCCTGAGAATGGAGTATTTTTACCGCGACATGCGCAAGCGCACGGGCCTGTTGATGGACGGAGACAAGCCGAAGGGCGGGCAATGGAATTTTGACCATGACAACCGCAAACCGGCACCGGGCGACATTGATCCCAAAGGACCGTTGAAATTCGAGCCTGACAATGTGACGGGGGATGTGCTGGCACTCGTTGAGGCGAAGTTCGATAAGCATTTCGGGGAGCTGCGGCCTTTCTGGTTTGCCACGAGCCGCGCGCAGGCGCTGGAGGCTTTGGACCATTTCATTGCCAATGCGCTGCCTACGTTTGGGGATTTTCAGGATGCGATGCTGCGCGGGGAGGATTTCCTGTTTCACGCGATCATCTCCCCCTATCTCAACATCGGCCTGTTGGGGCCTTTGGAGGTGTGCCAAGCGGCTGAAAAAGCGTATGAAAATGGCGCGGCGCCAATCAATGCGGTTGAGGGGTTTATTCGGCAGATCATCGGGTGGCGCGAGTATGTGCGCGGCATTTATTTTCTGGAAGGGCCAGAGTATGCGTCGCGTAACGCGTTGAAACAGAAGCGCGATTTGCCTGCAATGTATTGGGGTGGCGAGACACGGATGGCGTGTATGGAGGCTGCCGTAGGGCAGACGGCGCGGGAAGCTTACGCGCATCACATTCAGCGGCTGATGGTGACGGGGAACTTTGCGCTGCTGGCCGGGATAGATCCCCAGCAGGTGTCGGAGTGGTATCTGGAGGTCTATGCGGATGCCTTCGAATGGGTGGAAGCGCCGAATGTCGTCGGCATGAGCCAATTCGCCGACGGTGGGGTGATCGCCTCGAAACCTTATGTATCCTCAGGGGCTTACATCAACCGAATGTCGGATTACTGCAAGGGTTGCGCGTATAAGGTGAGCCAGAAGACGGGGGAGGGGGCCTGCCCGTTCAACACGCTGTACTGGCATTTTCTGGACCGGCACCGCGAGCGGTTTTCAGGCAATGCGCGGATGGGAAATATGTACGGCACGTGGGACCGTATGGATGAGGACAAGCGCGCGGTGATTCTGGCCGATGCGGAGGCGATTTTGGCAACGCTCGATGCGGGTGAAATCGTATGACAGCCGATCCGGCGAATCGGGGGTTTAACGCCAGCGGGCGCGGGCGACGGGCGTGGCACACGACGTACACCGGGTGTACACCGCGCGTGCAGATGATGCCTGTCTCTGCGGAGACCTAACACGGCGGGCGTTGCGCGGGCCGGTCATGTTCGGCGCGCCTTGTCTTGAAGCCGATGCCTAGTCCGTGGCGGTCGTTTCATCCGGGGGCGTTTGTGCGGCGGTGGCGAGTGCGCCGTCGTCCCAATCACCGGCGACTTCCTCGCCCGTGGTGTAGCGCATGGTGCCGCTGCCCTGACGTGTACCAGCCGAGAACATGCCTTCGTAGATGTCGCCGTTCGCGTAGGTCGCGGTGCCCATACCGTCGATTTCGCCGCCCGCCCATTGCCCTTCGTAGACAAATCCGCTGGGCATGGTGATCTGACCCATGCCTTCGCGGCGGCCATCGGTGAAGTCGCCCACGTAGACGGTGCCGTCGGGATAGGTCGCGGTGCCGGTGCCGTGGCGCAGGCCCGCTTTCCAGCCGCCCACGTAAGTGCGCCCGTCGCCGTAGGTCAGCGTGCCTTGCCCTTCGTTGCGCGCGTTCACGAAGCCGCCCTCATAGACCATGCCGTTGGGATAGGTCGCGCGGCCTTGTCCCTCGATCACGCCGGCGACCCAGTCGCCCTCATAAATGGAGCCGTCGGGATAGGTGATCTTGCCCGGCCCCTCGGCGAGGTTGTCGATGAAGGTGCCGGTCTGGACCGAGCCGTCGGGATAGGTCACGGTGCCTGCGCCCTCGGCGCGCCCCTCGACCCATTCGCCCTCGTATTTATAGCCATCCGCGCCCGTAAACGTGCCGATGCCGTGCCGTTGGTCCGCCATATAGGCGCCGACGTAGGTGTCGCCCGAGGGGGTGGTGGACGTGCCCATGCCCTCTCGGCGGCCCTGCACCAGATCGCCCTCGTAGGTGTCGCCGTTGGCCTGCACGATGCGGCCTTTGCCGTTGAGCTGGCCGTCCGACCACGTGCCCTCCAGCGTGAAGCCTTCGGGGTGCACGAGCTTGCCCTCGCCGGAGCGTGCGCCGCCGACGACGGTGCCTTCATAGACCGCGCCCTCGGCATCCTTGATCACGGCCTGGCCGGTGGCCTGACCATCGACCCAATCGCCCTGATATTCATAGCCCGAGGGCATGACCAACACGCCCTTGCCGTGGCGTTTTCCGTTGCGAAAGCCGCCCTCGTAGCGCTCTCCGCTGGCATGGATCGCGATGCCCTGACCGACGATGGTGCCTGCCTGCCACTCCCCCTCGTAGGTGCCGCCGTCGGCCATGGTGATCTTGCCGATGCCTTCTGGTTTGCCCTTGGCGAAATCACCCTCATAGACGGAGCCGTTGGGGAAGCGTGCGGTGCCGGTGCCCCGGATCTCGCCCTCGACCCATTGGCCGGTGTATTCGTAGCCGTTGGGCAGCCGGTACGTGCCCTGGCCGTGCTGCAACCCGTTCTTGAAAGTTCCCTCATACACGCCGCCGTCGTCGTATTGCTTACTCAGGACCTGGGTGTTTTGCGCCAGTGCAGCGGTGAGCGAAAGGGGGGCCAGAGCGGCGGCAAGGAGCAAGGTGCGGAAGGTCATGGTGGTCCTGTCATCTGGGGCGAACTCATGGATGCTTCCAGACTAGGCGGGCAGGCCCTGAGGGGCAACGGCCTTTTGCGCGGCCTGGTCTGCGGGGCTTTCCCTTGGGCGGTGATCTGCTACATGAGCGACAAAGCATGAGGGGATCACCATGGCAGAGCGATTTCGCATCACATTGGGGCAGCTGAACCCGACGGTCGGTGATCTGGTCGGGAATGCGGTGCAGGCGCGCGGTGCGTGGGAGGCGGGCCGTGAGGCGGGGGCGGATCTGGTGGCGCTGCCGGAGATGTTCATCACCGGCTACAATGCGCAGGATCTGGTGATGAAGCCCGCGTTTCAGCGCGATGTGATGACGCATATCGAGGCGTTGGCGGTGAGTTGCGCGGAGGGTCCCGCGCTGGCGATCGGGGCGCCTGTGGTGGAGGAGGGCAAGCTTTATAACGCGTACCTCATCCTTAAGGGCGGGAAGATCGCGAGCCGCGTGCTCAAACATCATCTGCCCAACGAGACGGTGTTCGACGAGGTGCGTCTGTTTGAGGCTGGCCCTTTGGGCGGCCCTTATGCGGTGGGCAATACGCGCATCGGCAGTCCGATTTGCGAGGATGCCTGGCATGGGGACGTGGCGGAGACGCTGGCGGAGACGGGCGCGGAGTTTTTGCTGGTGCCCAACGGATCGCCCTATTACCGCGGCAAATTCGACGTGCGGCTGAGCCATATGGTGGCGCGCGTGGTCGAGACGGATTTGCCGCTGATCTACCTCAACATGGTAGGCGGGCAGGACGATCAGGTGTTCGACGGTGCGAGCTTCGGCCTCAATCCGGGCGGCGATCTCGCGTTTCAGATGCCTGCGTTCGACGCCGGGTTGCGCCATGTGGATTTGGAGCGGGGGCCGGAGGGCTGGCGCATCGTCGAGGGGGACAAGGCGCTGCACGACTCGTCATACGCGCAAGATTACCGCGTGATGGTGCAGGGCTTGCGCGATTATATGCGCAAGACGGGGTTCAGATCGGTCCTGCTGGGCATGTCCGGCGGTATTGATTCGGCGCTGGTGGCGACGATCGCGGTCGATGCGCTGGGCGCGGACAACGTGCGCTGTGTGATGCTGCCGTCGGAGTATACCTCGCCTGCATCGCTCAAGGATGCGGAGGAATGTGCGACGGCCCTTGGCGCGCGCTATGACTATGTGCCGATTACGGCAGGGCGCGATGCGATCACGCAAACGCTGGCACCCTTGTTCGAGGGAACGGAGCCGGGGCTGACGGAGGAGAACCTGCAAAGCCGCCTGCGGGGGCTTTTGCTGATGGCGCTGAGCAATAAATTTGGCGGGATGCTGCTGACGACGGGCAATAAATCCGAGGTGGCCGTGGGCTATGCCACGATCTACGGCGATATGTCGGGGGGGTATAACCCGATCAAGGACCTCTACAAAATGCGGGTGTTCGAGACCTGCCGCTGGCGCAATGCCAATCATGCGGACTGGATGATGGGGCCTGAGGGCGCGGTGATCCCGGAGAACATCATTACCAAGGCGCCCACGGCGGAGCTGCGCGAGGATCAAAAGGACAGCGACAGCTTGCCTGATTATCCTGAGCTGGACGCGATGCTGGAGATATTGGTGGATGCGGATGGATCAGTCACCGACTGCGTGGAGGCGGGGTTTGACCGCGAAGTGGCTCAGAAGGTGGAGCATCTTATTTATATCTCTGAGTACAAACGCTTTCAGTCGGCGCCCGGCCCGCGCCTTACGAAGGGGGCGTTCTGGCTCGACCGACGCTATCCCGTCGTCAACCGTTGGCGCGACCCGTCGTAAGCGGCCCACACGGCGCGGTGATTTGCCTCTGCGTACCGGCTGGGTCATCATGCTCTGAAAACTTGGGAGAGCCGATGTGCGGTGGATAGTGACGATACTGGCGTTGTTCTGGGCGCCCTTGGTGCAGGCTTGCGGGGTCGAGACCGATTGCACGGTGGGGGACCGGATTTACCGGATCTCGCTGCCCGAGGGGCAGCAGGAGACGGTGGGCGCGGTGGTTTGGGCGCATGGGTATCGCGGGTCGGCCGCGGGCGTGATGCGCAACGGCAGCCTGCGCGGGATGGTGCATGACCAGGGGCTGGCGCTGATTGCGCTTGAGGGCGTGAACGGCAGCTGGGACCTGCCCAATGGGCCGCGCACGCCGGACAGCACCGGTGCAGCGGAGTTCAGCTATGTCGCCGATGTGATCGCGGATGCGGCGGAGCAGTTCGGCGTCGATCCTCAGCGGCTGGTCGCGTCGGGGTTCAGTGCGGGTGGCATGCTGGTCTGGAATTTGGCCTGTGCGCGGCCCGAGACCTTTGCGGGCTTCGTGCCCTATTCAGGCACGTTCTGGATGGGGCCGCCCGACACGTGTGAAACGCCTGCCGCCAGTCTGGTGCATATCCACGGTGACTCGGACCGCACTGTGCCGCTCGATGGACGGGCCATTGGTCCCACGTATCAGGGAAAGGTCGCGGAGGCGCTGGCGATGTACGCCCGTCTGGGGCAGTTCGGCGCGGCGCAAGCGCAGGATGTCGAGAGCTTGCGCTGTGCGCAAAGTGACAACGCGGCGGGAGAGGTGCTGGAGTTTTGTCTGTTCGAGGGTGGGCATTCGTTTCGCACCGAATACCTCGAATATGCGCTGGATCGGTTGAAAGCGGCGGGCAAACTCTAGCGGCCTCAACTGGACAATACCGCAATCCTGTGCAAGCAAGCGCGGCAACAGGAGGCTTTCATGTCCGACAAAACCATTACCCGTTTCGCCCCGTCCCCCACCGGCTGGATTCACGTGGGCAATCTGCGCACGGCGCTGATGAATTACCTGATCGCACGCAAGGCGGGGGGCGAATTCATCCTGCGGATCGACGATACAGATCCGAAACGGTCCAAGGAAGAATATGTGGACGGGATCAAGCGCGATCTGGACTGGCTTGGCCTGCAGTGGGACCGGGTGGAGCGGCAATCGCTGCGGCTGGAGAAATACCATGCGGCGGCGCAGGAATTGCGCGATATGGGGTGGTTCTATGAGGCGTTCGAGACGCCGACGGAGCTGGATCTCAAGCGCAAGAAGCAGCTGAATATGGGCAAGCCGCCGGTGTACGACCGCGCCGCGCTGGCCCTTGGCGAGGACGACAAGGATGCCCTGCGGGCCGAGCGCGGTGACGGCGTGTGGCGATTCAAGCTCATTCAGGAGCGGATCGTCTGGGACGACGGGATTTTGGGCGATGTGAGCATCGACGGGGCGTCCGTCTCGGACCCTGTGCTCATTCGCGGCGACGGGCAGATTTTGTATACGCTGGCGAGCGTGGTGGACGACACGGAGATGGGCGTGACCCATGTCGTGCGCGGCTCGGATCACGTGACCAACACGGGCACGCAGATCCAGATCATGCAGGCGCTGGGCGGCACCGTGCCCGCGTTTGCGCACCACTCCCTGCTCACGGGGCCGCAGGGGGAGGCGCTGTCCAAGCGGCTTGGCACGCTGGCGCTCAAGGACTTGCGCGAGGCCGGGATTGCGCCGCAGGCGTTGCTGAGCCTGATGTCGCGGTTGGGCTCCAGCGATCCGGTCGAGTTGCGCATCGAGATGGATGAGTTCGTGCAGGGCTTCGATATCTCGCGCTTCGGCTCCGCGCCGACGAAATTCGATGCCGAGGACCTCAAGCCGCTCACCGCGCGCTATCTGCAGACGCTGTCGGTGGGCGATGTGGCGGCGGAGATTGCGGCGCTGGGCGTGCCGGACGCACAGGCGGAGCGGTTTTGGGCGGTGACGCGTGAGAACATCACGACGTTGCATGACCTCGAAGGCTGGTGGGCGATGTTCCAGCATGGGGCAGAGCCTGCGATTGAGGACGGTGACCGTGAATTTATCGCGCAGGCGATGACGATGCTGCCGGAGGGCCCCTATGACGGGGAGACCTGGGGCGCGTGGACGGCGGCGGTCAAGGAGGCGACGGGGCGCAAGGGCAAGGGGCTGTTCATGCCGCTGCGCAAGGCGTTGACCGGGCAGGCGCACGGGCCGGATATGGCGACGCTGATGCCGCTGCTGCAGGTGATCAAGGCGCGCGGATAACCCGCGTCAAGCGGGGATGATGCGGGCAGAGCGAAGGGCGAGGTGCTGATCGACGAGCTGCGTTTCCTGCTGGCTCAGCATTTTGGCACGGGGATACCGTGGTGCTGCGCGGTCATCCAGCACGGAGGTGTCCCATCCATCCGTCGTGTCAAAGAAATCCGTCACGCCGCGCGCGCCGAATTCGCGGAGGTATCCCTGCACTACGACGTCCAGATAGCTGAGCAGGATGTGGTGTTCGCCGCTGGGCGTCCAGGTCTCGCGCGGGACGGCGTAGTGCGAGATCAGGCTGTCCGGATCGCGACCGTGGCTCACCGCGCCTGCCGATGAAATCCGCGCGTAGCCGTGTTCGCGCGCATCGAGTGCGGCCCAATCGCCGTGGGGCACTTCGGCGACGAGGCCGTCGATCTTGGTCGCGGTGTCCTCGACCACGCTCAGAAAAGCGAGGCCGCGCGCGGTGGTGTGGACCCATTTGCGCCGCCAGCCCGTCAGCGTCGCGCGCGACGCGGCGTCATAGCTGTGGGTTGTGCGGTTGACGAGGCTGCCGTAGCCGAAAAAACATGGGTGCATGGCGGCCCCTTTCCTTGCGCGTTCCGGCACTACCTAACGGGTAGTTTTGCTGCGGGCAACGGGGCATCTGTGTGCACAAACTCTGGATTGAAAAACGAGCATCGCTTTGGCAAAACACTATGAGGTTGGGAGGGCATCACCATGAAATTTACCGAAGAGCATCTGTGGCTGCGCATCGAGGATGGCGAGGACGAAGTGACCGTCGGCATCACCAGCTTTGCGGCGGCGCAGCTGGGCGAGGCCAAGTTTCTGGAGCTGCCGGAGGAGGGCGATGTGGTCTCTGCCGATGATCCGGTCGTGGTGATCGAGGCGGATGACGATGCCATCGATATTCTCTCCCCCCTCGACGGGGAGGTGGTGGAGGTCAACACACCGCTCATCAGTGCGCCTGAAGCGATCACGGATGACCCGCAGGGCGACGGCTGGCTGTTCAAGATGAGCATCGATGATCCGAGCGCGCTCGATGAATTCATGAACGAGACCACCTACCAGACCTTTATCCGTTAGGGGCTACTCCGGCGCTGTCACAGGGTCTGCGGTGAGGAAGGCGAAGACTTTTTTCAGCTTGCTCCACGTGGCTTTGTCTGGCGCGATGAGCAAATGGCCGCTTTGGCTTGCGGCATTGTAGTCGCCTCCGTCGATCATCTGGGCGTAGGCACCCGCACGCTGGGCGATCAGCACGCCCGCCGCGTGGTCCCATGGGTGCGATTTGGAGGTCAGGCAGAAATCGATGTGGCCCTGTGCCAGCATTCTGTATTTGTGCGCCGAGCAGCGCAGGCTGCCCACACGGGCGAAGCCCGGCAAGGTCGCGGCAAGCTGCGCCTGATGCTCCTTGGCAAACATGTTCAGACTGAGACTGCCTGACATCTCTTCGAGCGGTTTGGCGCCGGAGGCCCTGAGCGCGCGTGCGGCACCGAAGGGGCGCTGGAGTTGGGGGGTCATTTCTTCATCGGCCATGGCCCAATCGTCCGCGATGGGATCATAGATCAGGCCGAAGACCGGCTTGCCGTACCGCGTGGCTGCGATGATCACACCGAAAATCGGCAGGCCGTGGGCAAAGTTCCACGTGCCGTCGACGGGGTCAATCAGCAAGGCGAGCGGGGCATCGGCGATCCCGTCCAGCAGATCGGGCTTGGTCGCGACCGCCTCTTCCCCGATCACCAGGGCGGTGGGCAAGGCGATTTGCAGGGCGCGGGCGATCATCGCTTCGGCCTGGGTATCGGCATCGGTTACGAGGTCGTCGGCGCCCGATTTCGTGCGGATATCACCGCTCGACAGGCGGCGAAAGCGGGGCATGATCTCGGAGCGCGCGGCGCGGCGCACGATGTTGATGATCTGGCTGCGCTGTGCGGGTGTGATCGCCACCGGCAGGGGGGCGGGCAGGTTTTTGTCGCTCAAAGTGTCAGTGTCGGCCATGTCGGTGCTCCTTGTTGGGGCAGCTTTTACGCCGCTGTGCGGCAAAGGCAAAGGGAGAAGCGGAGGCTTTGGCGTGCCCGCGCAGGATGCTGCTGTCTCACTCGCGCGCGCGCAGCACCCGTGCAGGCCGCGCCTGTAGCGCGCGGCGGGCAAAGCCGAGACCTGCGAGCACGGTGGCGATGATGCCGCCCGTGATGATCAGCAGGGCGGAGGGCCAGATCACCGTGTAGTCGGTCTCCATCACGAAGGTGCTCACGGCCCAGCCGCCGAGCGTGCCCGCGAGCAGGGCAACAGCGCCTGCGGCGAAGCCGAGCAGGGCGGCGCGCAGGATGAAGCTCGCCGCGATCATGCGGCGCGAGGCGCCCATCGTCTTGAGCATCGCCGCCTCGTAGGTGCGCGCATCCGCCCCCGCTGCCGCCGCGCCAATGAGCACGAGAAACCCGGTGAGCAGGGTAGCGGCGGCACCGTAGGAGGTGGCGGCGGCAAGGCCTGCGAGCACGCCCGCGACGCGGTCAATGGCGTCCTTGACGCGTATGGCGGTGATGTTGGGATACGCAGCCGCCAGATCGCGCAGGATCTGCGCCTCCGACTCCGGCTCTGCGTAGACGGTGGAGATGAAGGTATGGGGTGCGCCAGCCAGTGCGCTGGGGTTCATGGTGAGGATGAAGCCAATGCCTGCGGTGGAGAAATCCACCTCCTGAAAGCTGGTGATGGTACCCCTGATGTCGCGGCCCAGCACGTTGATGGTGATGGTATCGCCAAGCGCCAGCCCCATCTCCTCCGCCTCCTCGGCGGCAAAGCTGATTTGGGGCGGGCCGGTATAGTCGGCAGGCCACCACGCGCCTTGGGTGATGATCGCTTCCGGATCGGGCCGGGCCGCGTAGGTCACGCCGCGGTCGCCGGAGACGACCCAGTGGTCGCCCGCGACCTCAATTGCCGGGCGGTCGTTGATTTGAGTGAGGACGCCGCGCAGCATGGGGGCACTGTCGATGCGGCTCACGGCGGGGTCGTTTTGCAAGCGTTCGGTATAGCCGTCGATCTGGTCTTTCTGGATGTCGACAAAGAAGTAGCTTGGCGCGATGGCGGGCAGGTTGCCTGCGATGGCCTGGCGCAGGTTGCCGTCGATCTGGCCCACGGCAGCGAGGACCGAGAGGCCGAGGCCAAGGGAGAGCACGACTGCCCCTGCGCCTTCGCCGGTGCCTCCGATGGCGGCCATGGCCCAGCGAAAGCGCGGGCGCCCGCGCAGACGGTGGCTGAGTGCGCGCGCGGCGATGCGGATCCCGAAGGCAGCGATGGTGAGCAGAACGAGCGCGCCAACGATGCCGCCCAGCGTCCAGAGCGTCAGGAACCAGCTGCCGTTGAACCAGCCTGCCATGCCGACGAGGACCGCGATCGCGGCGACGGTGGCGATGATAAAGGGGATGGCGGGCAGGCGGCTGGCCCCGTCCCAGGCGTCCCGGAACAAGGTTGCGGCGCGCACGCGGTCGGTGCGGGCCAGCGGCCAGAGGGTGAAGATGAAGGCGGTGAGCAGGCCGTAAAGCCCTGCCTCAATCAGGGGGGCGGGGAAGATGCTGAACTGTGTCGGGATGGGCAGGCGCGCCTCGAGGATTGGCGAGGCGGCGATGGGCAGCAGGGCACCGAGAATCACGCCGATGGTCACGCCCAGCAGTGACAGAATGCCGATCTGGATAAAATAGGTGAGGAAGATGGTGGAGCGGTCGGCGCCGAGCGCACGTAGGGTCGCGATGACTTCGGTCTTGCGCGCAAGATAGCTGCGCACCGCCGCCGAGACGCCGACGCCGCCCACGGCGAGGCCCGAAAGCCCCACGAGGATGAGGAACGCGCTGAGCCGTTCGACGAATTGCGCCACACCCGGTGCGCCGTTGCGCGCGTCGCGCCAGCGCAGGCCGCTGCCCTCGAAAGTCTCTTTGGCCGCCAGCTCGAGCGCGTCGATGTCGGCGCCTTGGGGCAGGGTCAGCCGGTATTTGGAGTTGAACAGGGACCCGGTGGACAGCAGGCCGGAGCCCTCGAGGCTGTCGCGCAGCACCAGCGTGCGAGGGCCGAGGGCGAAGCCGCCGGCGGCATTGTCCGGCTCGCGCAGGATTTCGGCGCGCAGGCTGTAGGACTGTGTGCCCAGGGCGAAAACGTCGCCCACGCTGAGGCCGAGGCGGTCGATGAGCGCGCGCTCCATCACGGCGCCGGGGATGTCGTCCTGGGAGGCCAGCGCATCGGCGAGCGGAATGTCGGGGCGCAGCAGGACCGTGCCGATCAGCGGGTAGGCCGTATCGACGGCCTTGACCTGTGTTAGCGCCCTGTCGTCGCCCACCACGGCCATGGAGCGGAAATCGGCGATCTCGGAGACTGCGGTGGCCTGCGCTTGCATCCACCCGCGCTCTTCATCCGTTGCAAAGCGGTAGGTGAGTTCAAGCTCTGCATCGCCGCCAAGGATGGAGGCGCCTTCACGCTCCAGCCCCGCTTCGATGGCGGCGCGCACGGAACCTACGGCGGCGATGGCGGCCACGCCGAGGGCAAGGCAGGCGAGGAAAAGGCGGAAACCGCGCAGGCCGCCGCGCAGTTCACGGCGGGCGAATTTGGTGGCGAGTGCGAGGCTCATGCGACGGCAGCGCTGTCGCGGGCGCCGTCGACGCGGCCGTCGCGCAGGGTGATTACGCGGTCACAGCGCGTGGCGAGCGCGTCGGAGTGTGTGACGAGCACCAGTGTGGAGCCGAATTGGTCGCGCAGATTGAAGAGCAGATCCATTATCGCCTCGCCATTCGCGCTGTCGAGGTTGCCTGTAGGCTCGTCCGCGAGCAAGATCGCCGGGCGGGGTGCCGTGGCGCGGGCGAGGGCCACGCGCTGTTGCTCACCACCCGACATTTGCGCGGGATAGTGGCCCGCGCGCGCGGCGAGGCCCACGGTCTTGAGCGCATCTTCGGCGCGGGTATATGCGTCGGCGTGGCCTGCAAGCTCCAGCGGGGTGGCGACATTCTCCAGCGCGGTCATGGTGGGGATGAGGTGGAACGACTGGAATACGATGCCCATGCGGTCGCGTCGGAAGCGCGCCAGCGCGTCCTCATCCATGGCCGTCAGGTCTTCACCCATGGCCAGCACGGTGCCGCCCGTGGCCTGCTCCAACCCGCCCATCACCATCAGGAGCGATGATTTGCCTGATCCGGACGGACCGATCAGCCCGATGCTTTCGCCCGCGCGCACCTCGAGCGAGATACCGTGAAGAATATCGACAGGCCCTGCATTGCCATTCAGGCGCAAGGCTGCATCTTTAAGCGAGAAGATAAGATCGGTCATGGGGGCCTCTTTGAGTGGCGTCCCTTTGGGATATGGAGGGATTGTAGTGATGCGCAAGGTTTCGGCGGGTTTTCTTATGATTTGGGTGAATGTGATCGTCGCGGTCGCAGCGCCTGCGCGGGCGGAGCCGGTGGTGATCGCGGCGCTGGGCGACAGCCTGACGCAAGGATATGGCCTCATGCAGTCGGACGGTTTCGTGCCGCAACTGGAGCAGTGGTTGCGCGCCCAAGGTGGCGATGTGCGGCTCATCAATGCGGGCGTGTCGGGGGACACCACGGCCGGTGGGCTGGCGCGCGTGGGCTGGACGCTTGAGCCTGAAGTGGACGCGATGATCGTGGCGCTGGGCGGGAACGATCTGTTGCGGGGCCTGAGCCCTGCGCAGGCGCACAGCAACATCGAGGGCATCCTGCAGGCGGCGCAGGCGGCGAATGTCGAGGTCCTGCTGGTGGGAATGCAGGCGCCGGGGAATTTCGGACCGGCATATAAGGAAGAATTCGACGCGCTCTATCCCGAGTTGGCGCAGGCCTATGACACCGTTTATCTGGAGAGCTTTTTCGCGGGATTGGTGGAGGATGGCGCGCCCGTCGATCCGGCGGCTTTGCGGCAATGGTTTCAGGCGGACGGGATCCATCCCAACCCGCAGGGGGTCACTCGGATCGTCAGCGCGGTCGGGCCGAAGGTCCTGACGCTCATCGATGCGGTGCAGGCGGGCGGATAGGGTCGTGCCTGAAAAACAGGCACTGAGGATTTTGTCTGCGTCCCGATAATTTTTACCAGTTGATAAAAAAATAGACCTGTGCAAGCGTTCTCTCACCGAGGCGGATTTGGGATAGGATCATCGGATGACAAACAGGATTTTTGAACCCGGCGTACAGGCGGGGCGGCTGGCCCACGAGACCTATGAGGCGCAGTTTGCGGACCTTCATCCGCCGCTTGACGCGCATGAGGCCTTGGTGGCGGCGGATCGATGTTATTTTTGCCACGACGCCCCGTGCATCACGGCCTGCCCGACGGATATTGACATCCCGCTGTTCATCCGCCAGATCGCCACAGGTACGCCCGATGCGGCGGCCAAGACGATCCTGACGCAAAACATCATGGGCGGCATGTGCGCCCGCGTGTGCCCCACGGAGGATTTGTGCGAGCAGGCCTGTGTGCGCGAGGCTGCCGAGGGCAAGCCGGTGCTGATCGGGCAGTTGCAGCGCTATGCCACGGACCATCTGCAAGAGCAGGGGCTGCACCCGTTCACCCGCGCCGATGCGACGGGCAAGCGGGTGGCGGTCGTGGGTGCCGGGCCTGCGGGGCTATCGGCGGCGCACCGGCTGGCGATGCTGGGCCATGATGTGGTGGTCTATGATGCCAAGCCGAAAGCGGGCGGGCTGAACGAATACGGGATCGCAACCTACAAGACGCCGGGCGGCTATGCGCAGGCGGAGGTGGACTGGCTGCTCAAGATTGGCGGGATCACGGTCGAGACGGGTCGCGCGCTGGGCGGTGATGTCACGCTCTCGGGTTTGCAAGCGGAGTTCGATGCCGTATTTCTGGGTATGGGGCTGGGCGGTGTGAATGCGCTGGGAGTCGCCGGCGATGACAAGGACGGAGTGCTCGACGCAGTGGATTTCATAGCCGATTTGCGGCAGGCGGGTGACGTAGCAAATGTGCCCGTGGGCCGCGATGTTGTGGTGATCGGCGGAGGGATGACGGCGGTGGATGCCGCGGTGCAGGCCAAGCTGCTGGGTGCGCTGAACGTCACGCTCGTCTATCGGCGCGGCCGGGACCGGATGAACGCGAGCCCGTTTGAGCAGGATCTGGCGGCGAGCAAAGGCGTGCGGATCGTGACGAATGCGGTGCCACGCGCGGTGCATGGCAACGGGACGGTGCGCGAGATCGAGTTTGAGTACGTCGGAGAGGATATGGCGCCCACCGGCCAGACCCTGCGGCTGGCGGCAGATCAAGTTTTCAAGGCGATCGGCCAGACGCTGGAAGGTGGTGCGCTGCCCGCGTTGGAGGGCCGCAAGATCGCGGTGGACGCGCAGGGGCGCACCAGTGTGCCGGGCGTCTGGGCGGGCGGTGATTGTGCTGCCGGCGGTGACGATCTGACGGTGACAGCGGTGGCCGAGGGGCGCGACGCGGCGATGGATATTCACGCGGCATTGCGCGGCGATGCCTGAGCTTCCCGAAGCAGAAGCGGCGCGGCAGCGCATCGCTGACGGTGTTCTCAACCGCACGATCCTGCGCTTTGAGCTGGGCGAGGTGAGCCATGTGGAGCTGCCCGGCGAGGCGGAGCGCGCGCGGTTGACGGGCACGCAATTCACCCGCACGCACCGGCATGGGAAGTACATCTTCGTTGGATCGGTCGATGGTCCGTGGCTGCACATCCATCTTGGGATGGCAGGCTCGATCCGGGTGACGCAGGACGGCGACGAGACGCCGAAATACGCCCGACTGAGCGTGGTTTTCGAGGGCGGTACGCGCCTGCATTTCCGCGACCCGCGCAAGTTCGGCCGCGTGCAGCTGCTGGATGATCTGGATGCGTTCATCGCTGACAAGGGGCTGGGGCCGGATGCGCTGAGCATCGGGGACAACGCCTTTGCGCAGGCGGTTGGTGGCTCGCGGGGGGCGGTGAAATCGGCGCTGTTGAGCCAAAAGAAGCTGGCGGGCGTCGGCAACCTCTGGGCGGATGAGACGCTCTTTCGGACCGGCATCGATCCTACGGTGCGTGCCGTGGATCTGGAGGCACAGCGGATCACGACGCTGCACACCGCCGTGCGCGAGGTCTTGCAGGCGGTGGTGGATACCGGGGCCGACTATTCCAGGTTGCCCGGAGACTGGCTCATTCATCACCGCGAGGCGGGTGCGGATTGCCCGCGCTGTGAGGGTGAAATCGCCAAGAAGACCGTGGGCGGGCGCACGTCCTACTTTTGCCCTGCGCATCAGCGCATGGCAGGATGAACATGATGGGAGGAACATGACCGTGTATGTGATGAGTTTTGTGGCCGCCGTGAAGACGGACCGAAAAGAGGCCTATCTGGAGCACTGCGCGTCTGCGGCCGAGATCTTCAAATCCCACGGCGCGCTCAGGGTCGTTGAGCTGTGGGGAGCGGATGTGCCCCCGGGCGAGACGACATCCTATCCGATGGCCGTTGCCGCCCAACCGGATGAAACGGTCGTCACGGGCTGGCAGGAATGGCCGGACAAGCAGACCTGTGAGGCGAATGTCGAAAAGGCGATGAGCGATCCCCGCTTTCAGGAGATGGGCGACCTGCCTTTCGATGGCAAAAGAATGATCTACGGCGGGTTTGACACCCTCATCGACGTTTAGGAGAATTTCATGGCTGATCTGACGACCGATTTTCTGGGGATCAAATCCCCAAACCCGTTCTGGCTGGCCTCCGCGCCGCCGACGGACAAGGAATACAACGTGCGGCGCGCCTTTGAGGCGGGGTGGGGCGGTGTCGTGTGGAAGACGCTCGGCTCGGAAGGGCCGCCGGTGGTGAATGTGAACGGGCCGCGCTATGGTGTGATCCACGGCGCGGACCGGCGGGTTTTGGGGCTGAACAACATCGAGTTGATCACCGACCGTGATTTGCAGACCAATCTGGATGAGATCACGCGGGTGAAGCGGGATTACCCAGACCGCGCGATGATCGTGAGCATCATGGTGCCCTGTGAGGAACAGGCGTGGAAGGACATTTTGCCGAAGGTGGAGGCGACGGGCGCGGACGGGATCGAGCTGAACTTTGGCTGTCCACACGGGATGAGTGAGCGGGGCATGGGGGCCGCCGTGGGGCAGGTGCCCGAGTATATCGAGATGGTCACGCGCTGGTGCAAACAGTACTACTCCAAGCCCGTGATCGTGAAGCTGACGCCGAACATTACCGACATTCGCCAGCCTGCGGAGGCGGCGCGGCGTGGAGGTGCCGATGCGGTGAGTTTGATCAACACGATCAATTCCATCGTTTCGGTCGATTTGGACACGATGAGCCCACATCCGTCGATCGACGGAAAGGGCACGCATGGCGGCTATTGCGGGCCTGCGGTCAAGCCGATTGCGCTGAGCATGGTGAGCGAGATTGCGCGCGCGCCTGCGACGGCGGGGATGCCGATTTCGGGCATCGGCGGTGTGACCACGTGGCGCGACGCGGCCGAGTATATCACCATGGGCTGCGGCAATGTGCAGGTGTGCACAGCGGCGATGACCTATGGCTTCAAGGTCGTGCAGGAGATGATCAGCGGCCTGTCTGACTGGATGGACGAGAAAGGGCATACGTCGATCGCCGACTTCATGGGGGCGGCGGTGCCCAATACCACTGACTGGCAGTATCTGAACCTCAATTACATCAGCAAGGCGCAGATCAGTCAGGACGATTGCATCAGCTGCGGGCGGTGTTATGCGGCTTGTGAGGATACCTCGCATCAGGCCATCGCCATGTCGGATGACCGCGTGTTTACCGTCATCGACGAGGAGTGCGTGGCGTGCAACCTGTGCGTCGAAGTGTGTCCGGTGGAGAACTGCATCACAATGGTGGAGATGCCTAAAGGCGCCACCGATCCGCGCACCGGAAAGGTTGTGGAGGAAGCCTATGCCAACTGGACGATGCACCCCAACAACCCTTCCGCCACGGCGGCGGAATAGGCGCCTAGACCTCGCGGGATCGTGCGGCGTAGGACGCGGCGGCCTGTAGGATCGGCGCTGTCGGTAGCGGATCGGGCGGGGCGTAGCGGTCCAGCTCCGTCGGGCGCGACGGGTATGCGCCCTGCGCCGGTTTTTCCGGGTCCGCCGCATCCGCAATGGATCCGGAAGCGGGTGCAGTCTAGGCCGCCACGACAGATTTCGGTTCCGCACGATCTGGCTGTGGCATGGGTGCTGCGCCCGCGTCAGGTTTGAGTATTGCTGCCTGTTGTCGTCGTGCGCTACTGTCGCCCCGGTCGCTGCCGCCCGAGGCGGCGTTGCGTGTGCCCGCGCTGTTGCTGACTGGCTGGACCGTCGTCGCGGTCGCGATTGCGTCGGATGCGGGTGCTATCTGGCTGAGCGGTGCCACCGTATTCATTAAATTGACGGGGATGTTCAAAGCCATCTTTCGCCCCTTTTCCATCTGGAACACCCACCACCCACAGGCAAATTCGGGCATAACCCTTACCAAGGTCTTAAATTCAGTCTGAAACGTGTCTCAATGGTTAATGGGTTGGAGCAAGCGGCGGAACATTTGTTCCAGATGCTCTTCGGCGCGCGTGGCCGGGTCCTGCGCGTCCAGCAGGACGGAGACTTGTGCGCCGAAATCAGCGTAATGCTGGGTGGTGGCCCAGATGGAAAAGATCAGATGCGCGGGGTCGACGGGCGCGAGGCGGCCCGCATCGATCCAGTTCTGGATGACCTTGCATTTGCGCTCGAACAGGGGCTTGAGATCATTTTTGAGGTGCTCGGCGATGTGCGGTGCCCCTTGCAGGATTTCACCGGCGAACAATCGGCTCTCGGCGGGCAGCTTCAGCGACATGTCCAGCTTGTGACGGACGTAACCCAACAGCTCCTCGACGGGATCGCCGTCTGGATCCAGCTCGATCAGCGGGTCGAGCCATGTCTCCAAAAGCTGGCTCAGCAAAGTAACGTAGATTTCGGTCTTGCCGTCGAAATAGTAGAGCAGGTTTGGTTTGCTCAGCCCGGCGCCTTTTGCAATAGCGTCCAGCGTGGCCCCGCCATAGCCGTCGCGGGAGAAGACCTCCAGCGCGGCATCGAGAATCAGGCGGCGGTTTCGCATCTGGATGCGGCTGGGCTTTTTGAGGGGTGTGTCGGTCAAAAAAAGGCCTCCGCTAAGTGCTGGGAAATTAGGCAACGAACACTGGCGCCCCCTTTGCGTTCTAAAGCAGTTCTTGACAGAGGTGAAGGGAGGGGCAATCTTCCCTTTACCAATTGGTAAAATTTCGGCCTGCCCAGACTTTGCCGTCCAGACCTTGCAGACAGGAGCCAGCCCATGCCAGGACCCAATGATACACATTATCCGGGACAGAATCTCAGGATCGATCCAGACCGACTTTGGGACAGTCTGATGGAAATGGCGCAGATTGGGCCCGGCGTGGCCGGGGGCAACAACCGACAAACGTTGACCGATGAGGATGCCGAGGGCCGTGCGCTGTTCCAGCGCTGGTGCGAGGCGGCGGGATGTACCATGGGGCTCGACCAAATGGGCAATATGTTTGCGCGGCGTGAGGGCAGCGACCCCGATGCGCTGCCGGTCTACGTGGGCTCGCATCTGGATACGCAGCCCACGGGGGGCAAGTATGACGGGGTGCTGGGCGTGCTGGGCGGCTTGGAGATTTTGCGCACGCTGAACGATCTGGGTGTGCGGACCAAGCACCCGATTGTGGTGACGAATTTTACCAATGAAGAGGGCACGCGCTATGCGCCGGCGATGCTGTCGTCAGGGGTTTTTGCGGGGGTGCATACGCAGGACTGGGCCTATGGCAAGGTGGACGCCGAGGGGAAATCATTTGGCGAGGAGTTGAAGCGGATCGGCTGGCGCGGCGAGGAGGAAGTCGGCGCGCGCAAGATGCATGCGTTCTTTGAGCTGCACATCGAGCAGGGGCCGATTTTGGAGGCTGAGGGGCGCGATATTGGTGTGGTGACGCATGGGCAGGGCTTAAGCTGGACACAGGTGACGGTGACCGGCAAGGACGCGCACACCGGCTCGACGCCGATGCCTTTGCGGCGAAATGCGGGGCTGGGGATGGCGCGGATTTTGGAGAAGGTTGAAGAGATTGCGCTGTCTCACGCGCCGCATGCGGTGGGGGCGGCTGGGCATATCGATGTGTTTCCGAACTCGCGCAATGTAATTCCTGGACGGGTGGTGTTTACGGTTGATTTCCGCTCGCCCGAGCTGAGCGTGATCGAGGATATGGAGGCACGGCTGCGCGTTGAAGGGCAGGCGATCGCCGATGCGATGGGCCTAGAGATTGAGTTCGAGAAGGTTGGAGGGTTTGATCCCGTGGCCTTTGACGAGGGCTGTGTAACGGCGGTACGGTCGGCGGCGGAGCGGCTGGGATATAGCCATATGGATCTGATTTCGGGAGCCGGGCATGATGCGTGCTGGATCAACCGCGTGGCACCCACGGCGATGGTGATGTGCCCTTGCGTGGACGGGCTGTCGCATAACGAGGCGGAAGAGATCACGAAGGAATGGGCGATGGCGGGGGCGGATGTGCTGCTGCATGCTGTAGTGGAGACGGCGGGGGTTGTCTCGGATCGGTAGTGCCTGTTTCTTTTGGTGGACCGGGGCCAGCCCCGGACCCCGGAGTATTTTAGGCCAAATGAAAATAGGCGGAGGTGAAGATGAGCAAGGTGATCAAAGGCGGTACGGTCGTCACGGCGGACCGGACTTGGAAAGCTGATATTCTGATTGAGGGGGAGACGATCAGCCGGATTGGCGAGGACCTCAAGGGAGACGAGTATATCGACGCGGAGGGGGCTTTTGTGATCCCGGGCGGGATTGATCCGCATACGCATCTGGAGATGCCGTTCATGGGGACGACCGCCGCCGAGACGTTTGAAAGCGGGACCTGGGCGGCGGCCTGCGGCGGGACGACGATGATTGTGGATTTCTGTCTGCCGGGCGCGGATGGCTCGATCAAGAATGCTATTAACGAGTGGCATCGCAAATCCGCGCCGCAGATATGCTCGGACGTGGGCTATCACATGGCCATCACGGGCTGGAACGAGGATGTGTTCAACGAGATGAAGGACGCCGTGGAGATGGGCGTCAATTCATTCAAGCACTTCATGGCCTACAAGGGCGCGCTGATGATCGAGGATGATGAGATGTTCGCCTCGTTCAAGCGCTGTGCGGAGTTGGGTGCGTTGCCGATGGTGCATGCGGAGAACGGCGATCTGGTGGCTGAGTTGCAGCAGAAGTATTTCGACGAGGGGATTACGGGGCCCGAGGGGCATGCCTATTCGCGGCCTCCGGAGTTGGAGGGGGAAGCGGCGAACCGGGCGATCACGATCGCGGATGCGGCGGGCGTGCCCTTGTATATCGTGCATGTGTCGTGTGAGCAGGCCCATGAGGCTATTCGGCGGGCGCGGCAGAAGGGGATGCGGGTGTATGGGGAGCCGCTTATTCAGTTTTTGACGCTCGACGAGTCGGTGTATTTTGATACGGATTGGGATTATGCCGCGCGGCGCGTGATGTCGCCGCCGTTTCGCAGCAAGGACCATCAGGACAGTCTGTGGGCGGGGTTGCAGGCCGGGAGCTTGCAGGTTGTGGCGACGGATCATGCGGCGTTCTCCACCGCGCAGAAGCGGGCGGGGCGCGATGATTTTCGGATCATCCCCAACGGCTCGAACGGGCTAGAGGAGCGGTTGGCGGTGCTCTGGACGGAAGGCGTCGAGACGGGGCGGTTGACGATGAATGAGTTTGTCGCGGCGACCAGCACGAACGTGGCGAAGATCCTGAACATCTATCCGCGCAAAGGGGCGCTGGTTGAAGGGGCGGATGCGGATATCGTGGTTTGGGATCCGTCGATCACCAAGACGATCTCGCCTGCGAACCACCATTCGGTTCTGGATTACAATGTGTTCGAGGGGTTCGAAGTGCGGGCGCAGTCACGGTTCACGCTCTCGCGGGGCGAAGTGATCTGGGCCTGGGGGCAGAACTCGCAGCCCAATCCAGGGCGCGGGCGGTTTGTGCCGCGTCCGGCGTTTCCATCGGCGAATGTGGCGTTGAGCAAGTGGAAAGAGCTGAATGCGCCCAAGATGATCAAGCGTGACCCGATGAACATTCCAGCGGGAATTTGATACTGGGAATGGGATTACAAAAAGAAAACCTGCGCGTGCGCGCCAATTTTACAGGCGTGATAGCCGGCCTGGTTGCTGGAAGCCAGTTTGCGCGCTTGGAGAAGGTGATAACGGCCAAAAAAAGTGAAGGTTGGAGCCTGGCGGAGCTCATTCCGATGTGTCGCAACCTCATTGTCTGGGTTTTTCAAATCATAATTCTGATCCTGACGCTGGGCCTTTTGAGGTTGTCGACGGGGCATATCCTTGTGTTTGAGCGGCAGGCTGTCAGACGTGTGGGGCGCACGAAGATGCCGACTTTCCGCAAAGAGCCAACGCTTACGCCGCGAAGCGCCACGATATGACTGCCGTGATTTCAGCCAATAACCTCGATCTTACGTTTGAGACAAACGACGGGCCTGTGCACGCGCTCAAAGGAGTGCATCTCGATATCGAACAAGGGGATTTCGTCTCCTTCATCGGGCCCTCCGGCTGTGGCAAGACGACATTCCTTCGGGTGATGGCGGATTTGGAACAGCCTACGGGGGGGGAGATTACTGTGAATGGCGTGTCCCCGCGTGAGGCGCGGGAGGCGCGGGCTTATGGGTATGTGTTTCAGGCGGCGGGGTTGTATCCTTGGCGCACGATCGGGGGGAATATCCGGCTGCCGCTTGAGATTATGGGGATTCCCAAGGGGGAGCAGGCGGAGCGGGTTGCTCGGGTTCTGGAATTGGTGGAATTGAGCGGGTTTGAGAATAAGTTTCCTTGGCAATTGAGCGGCGGGATGCAGCAGAGGGCGAGTATTGCGCGGGCGTTGAGTTTTGACGCGGATTTGTTGTTGATGGATGAGCCGTTCGGGGCGCTGGATGAGATTGTGCGGGACCATTTGAATGAGCAATTGCTGCATTTGTGGGAGCGAACGGGGAAGACAATTGCTTTTGTGACCCATTCGATTCCAGAAGCGGTGTATCTGAGCACCAAGATCGTCGTGATGAGCCCGCGGCCGGGGCGGATTACGGATGTGATCGAGAGTACGCTGCCGCGCGAGCGGCCGTTGGAGATCCGCGAGAGTGGGGAGTTTTTGGCGATTGCGCATCGGGTGCGCGAAGGGCTTCGGGCGGGGCATTCGGATGAGTGAGGTCGTGCGGCGCGCGCGTGCCGCGACGCCCCGCCCGCCAACCCATAGCGCCTTGATGGTGAGAGTCTCCTTTGTGGCGGCTGTGGGAATGAGTTTAATTGGCAAAATGAAGATGGGGGCGGTGTGAAGTCTATTTTGCCTGTGCTCACGGTGGTGGCGGTGATTTTCGGTGTCTGGCTGCTGGCCGTCGTGCCGATGAACATACATCTGGTGGCCGATCAGGCGCAGCGCGACGGGGCGGTGGTGGTGCCCGATACGCCTGTGGCGCGGCAGGAGGTGAGCGGTGTGGCGCTGGCCCTGCGCAATGTGGAGCTGATCCCGCTCACCTATGAATTCGGACGACCGCGCCTGCCGTCGCCGCATCAGGTGGCGGGGGAGATGGTGGATACGATTTTCGGGCAGAAGGTGACCTCGCGGCGCTCGCTTGTGTATCACGGTTGGGTGACGCTGGCGCCGACGCTCTTGGGGTTTGTGATCGGGACAGGGTTGGGGATATTGCTGGCGGTGGGGATCGTGTACTCCCGCGTGATGGACCGCTCGGTGATGCCATGGGCGATTGTGAGCCAGACGATTCCCATTCTGGCGCTGGCCCCGATGGTGATCGTGGTGCTGGGGTCTATGGGGATACAGGGATTGTTTCCGAAATCGTTGATTGCAGCCTATTTATCGTTTTTTCCGGTGGTTGTAGGGATGGTGAAGGGGCTGCGTAGCCCGTCGGCGATGCAGCTGGATTTGCTGCGGACGTATAATGCTTCGTCGTCTCAGGGGTTTTGGAATTTGCGCTTGCCTGCCTCTGCACCCTATTTGTTTGCGTCTTTGAAAATCGGGATATCGGCCTCATTGGTGGGGACGATCGTGGCGGAGTTGCCGACGGGTGCGCGCGCGGGGTTCGGGGCGCGGATGCTGGTGGGGGATCAGTACGGGCAGCCATTGGTGAGTTGGGCAGCGCTGTTTGCGGCGGCGCTGACCGCCGCGGCGTTGGTGGGAATTTTCAGTGCCATTGAGCGGCTCACTTTGCGCCGTATGGGGATGGCGGCGGCATGAGTTATGTGGTGCTGGCTTTTGTGATCTGGGCCGCTGGCTGGTGGCTCAACGTGCGGCTGGCCAGTGGCGCCCGCTCCGATACGCTGGCCGTGCGGATCGCAGTGCCCGCGATCTTCGGGCTGACGATTGTGATCGTGTGGGAGCTGATGGTGCGGGGGTTCGAGGTGAACCCGGTGCTTCTGCCTGCGCCCTCTGCGGTGATCGAGCGGATGGGGGACGAACTGGCCATCTTGTGGGCAGATTTTCGGCAGACGGTGCTCAAAGGGGCGCTGGTGGGGTATATCGTTGGGGGACTGGCGGCGTTTGGGGTGGCGGTGCTGGCGGACCGCTCGCCGTTTTTGACGCGGGGGATTTTGCCGGTAGGCAGTTTCATGGCGGCGCTGCCGATTGTGGGCACGGCGCCGATCCTCGTGCGCTGGCTGGGCAGTGGCTGGGAATCCAAAGCGGCGGTGGTGGCGGTGATGGTATTCTTTCCCATTCTGGTGAATACCGTTGCGGGGTTGAAGGACACGAGCGCCATGCAGCGTGATCTGATGCGGACCTATGCGGCGGGCTATTGGGCCTCGCTGCTCAAGCTGCGCTTGCCTGCGGCGATGCCGTTCGTTTTCAATGGGCTCAAGATCGGGACGACGCTGGCGCTGATCGGTGCTATCGTTGCTGAATTTTTCGGCTCTCCCACGGTTGGGATGGGCTTTCGTATCTCGACGAGCTTTGGGCAGCTTGCACTTGATATGGTCTGGGCCGAAATTGTCGTGGCCGCCCTTGCAGGGAGTGCATTTTACGGGCTGGTCACGTGGATAGAGAAACGGATGACATTCTGGCATCCGTCACAGAGATAACCAAAGACCCCGCGACAACGGGGCATCCTTAAACTGACTTGGAGGTCACACGATGAAGAATATTTTTATGGCTGCGGCATGTGCTGCCACGATGACAGCCGCGCCCGTCTGGGCGGATGAGGCCAACGAGGTGACGTTGCAGTTGCAGTGGGTCACTCAATCGCAATTTGCCGGGTATTATGTAGCGCAGGACAAGGGGTTTTATGAGGAAGAGAGCCTCGACGTGACGATCCTGCCGGGCGGGCCGGATATTGCACCGCCGCAGGTGTTGGCGGGCGGCGGCGCGGATGCGATGCTGAACTGGATGCCATCGGCGCTGGCGGCGCGGGAGAAGGGGCTGCCGGTGGTGAACATCGCGCAGCCGTTCAAGACATCCGGCCTGATGCTGACCTGTTGGAAAGATACGGGCATCACGAGCGTTGCGGATTTCAAGGGCAAGACCATCGGCGTGTGGTTCTTTGGCAATGAATATCCGTTTCTGAGCTGGATGAGCCAGGAAGGCATTTCGACCGATGGCGGCGAGGATGGGGTCACTGTGCTCAAGCAGGGGTTCAACGTCGATCCGCTGTTGCAGCGCGAGGCTGATTGCATCTCGACGATGACATACAACGAATATGGCCAGGTGCTGGATGCGGGTGTGAACCCAGATGAGCTGGTGACGTTCAAATATGAAGATCAGGGGGTCGCCACGCTGGAGGATGGTATCTGGGTGCTCGAGGACAATCTGCAAGATCCGGTGTTCGTCGATAAGATGACTCGCTTTGTCCGCGCTTCGATGAAGGGGTGGAAATATGCCGAAGCCAACCCTGAGGAAGCAGGCGCGATCATCATTGAAAACGACGAGACCGGTGCGCAATCTGAGGAAGCGCAGGTGCGGATGATGAAGGAAATCGCCAAGCTGACCGCAGGTTCCGACGGCGCGTTGGTCGAAGCGGACTTCCAGCGCACGGTCGATACGTTGCTGGCGGGCGGCTCCGATCCGGTGATCTCCAAGCAGCCGGAAGGGGCGTGGACAAGCGTGATTACGGACGCCGCGCTGAACTAAATCGCTGACTTTTGATAGTTGAGAGGGGCGGGCACAGGATGTTTGCCCCCTTTCTTCATTTTCGCGGTTTTACAAAACTATCGAATAAATGAAGTGTCTATGTAACCTCGGTTATGTCGTTTGAGGGCATGTGTCCCTAGATTTGGAGTTTTCAGATATACCGCATGACCGTTTTCACCACTGCCGAATGTGCCTTTTTGGGCAGTGCCGCAACCGGGCCGGATATGGTGCCTGCCACTCTTGCAGGCCACGCTGTGAAACCGGCGTTCAGCTTTTCTGCGTCCCCTGCGGATGCGCTGCGACCGACGTGGGTGTCGGGGAAGTTCACCAATGGGGCCGCCCCTGTCAGGGTGCCGCAGTCCATCGAGACGAATGGTGAGATGCGACCGTTCTTTGGCCCGCCGCTTCAGGGTTTCTCCGGCTATGCGCTGGTGCGGGGCGCGGACGGCAGCCAATTTGCGCTGATCGATAACGGGTTCGGGGGCAAGGCCAACAGCACGGATGCGCTGCTGGGGTTTACGCGTCTTTTGCCTGATTTCGAGACGGGCAGTATTGAGGTCGCGGAACGGGTGTGGCTGCACGATCCGGACATGCGCGTGTCTTTCTGACCATTGAGAGCGTATTGCGCGACTGGCCTAAGCATATTGTTGTGTACGACGATAACAATCTGCCCTTTTCGGCGGGCCGCACCCTTGGTGTCGCCGACAGCAACGAGGTCATCCTTCTGCACGTCCCCGCGCTCTTGTCGGCGAATTGAGTGGAACAAAAAAGGGCCAGCGATTTGCGTCGCTGGCCCTTACCGGATGTGTCGGTGATCGCGTGAGATCAGAGCACGGTCACCTTTGTGCCAATAGGCACGCGTGTGTAGAGATCCTGCACGTGGGTGTTCAGCATGCGGATGCAGCCGTTGGAGACTGAACGGCCGATTGAGCTTGGCTGTGTGGTGCCGTGGATGCGGAAATACGTGTCCTTGCCCCCTTGGAACAGGTAGAGCGCGCGTGAGCCGAGCGGGTTGTCAGGGCCGCCGGGCTGTGCCTCGGTGTTGCCGATGAAGCGCGCGTAGGCTTCCGGGTCCCGCTCGATCATCTCGTTGGTGGGGCGCCACGTGGGCCACTCTTTCTTGACGGCGATGGTGGCAGAACCGGTAAACTCGAGGCCCGCCTTGCCCACGCCCACGCCGTAGCGCCGCGCAAGGCCTGTATCTGTCACGAAGTAGAGATAGTAGCTACGCGGCAGGATCAGCAAATCGCCGACGTTATATTCATTCTTGATCCGCACCTCTTGTGGGGTTGGATCGAAGGTCGCGCTGCGTGCGGAGACGACCTGAGGGAGGGCAGTGGCAGCGAGTGTGCTGGCGATAAATGTACGACGGCGCATGGATTAGTCCTTTTCGGTCTTTATTTGGTTCTATTGGGTCAAAAACATCAAAAAATTCAACCCCCGAACGCAAAAACCGGCCAGTCCAGCAGGATTGGCCGATCAATTATTCGTGATTCGTTGCCACGTCGCCGCAGCCGTGTTGGTCAGGCGAGTGCGATATTCGTTGCCGACTCGCGGCCATCACGGCCTGCTTCAATGTCGAATGTCACTTTTTGATTGTCGGCAAGGCCTGTAAGACCCGCACGCTCAACGGCAGAAATATGGACGAATACGTCTTTGCTGCCGCCATCGGGTGCAATAAAGCCGAAGCCTTTTGTAGTGTTAAACCATTTTACGGTGCCAGTAGCCATTCCGTAGTCTCCCAGTAGATATAGATGCCATCCGCACTGTGCGATGGCCCGGCTTGGTCGGTCTGTAATCGAGAGACTGAACGCAGAAGCGGGGACAGTGGTCTGGATAAAGATAACGTTTGCCCCATCAGACATCGCACAAAGATGCCTCAATTTCAAGTATCAACGCCGCACTGCAAGCAACCTAAGCGTGTCCAGGGTCGGTTAATGCCCGTGATAGCCGTCAAATTAAGCATTTGAAGTGAAACGACTGTTTTCTCTTTTGCGAAGGTGATCGGCAATTTTCCGCCCGTTTTTGTTGGCAGGGAACGGAGGCCGAATATAGGTATCGCCGCGTCCTATCTGCGCGGGCGGTCATGATTCCATCAAAGCTGCCCGCGCCGGGTAATCGCCGCATCGGAACATGAGATTACCTAGATTCAGAGGCGCTCTTCGCACCGCTGGCATGTCTTTGCCGCAGCGATGGCTTATTCCCCGACGATTCCTAGCAGATTTTTGACCCCACGCCACATGCAGCGGGGGAGGCGATGTAGGGGTGGGACCTTATGCGAATAATGGCGGTAGATGGTGATCCGGTCATGCTTGACCTGTGGGTACAGCGCCGGAGCTGATCGATGTGGCGGATACGCCCTATGATGTGTTTTCGTTCGACGTGATGTTTCCGGGGACGAGCAGGATCGACGTTTGTGCCAGATTGCGCAGCTATCCGCGCTACCGTACGACGTCTTGTTTTTATGACTACCGCCAGCCGCGCGCGCGATATGATGAGCCGTGCCTTCGAGGCCGGCGCCACCGATTTCGTGAGCAAGCCTTTAGATGCGCTAGAATTTGTGCCGCGGATGAAGCTGGGTGCCGTGATCAACGACAGCGGCCAGCGTGAGCAGATGTATTCGAGCGCGGTAGCGGAGCTGAGCCGTCTTACGGACATCTCGTTCGATGAGCGTTTCGATGTGAAGGCGGGGCCCGCTCTTAAGGGCTTTTGGGGGCTGGAGAATGAGTTGATGCGCTATGCAGATGCGCTCTATGAGATGATGATGTTCAGCGTCCAGATCGACAACGCGCTGGCCCGCAGTTGGGACGCCTTCGCGACCGGTCAGCCCAAGGTGCCCACGCAGTCGGTGCGCCGGATCGATGGTCCGCCCGGCTGGACGGGCAAAGCCACCGCTGCCGCCATGCGCAGCTTTCAGGGGCGCGCGGATTTGACCGAACAGGCAGTTCCCTATGAAGTCGACGGGCTGTTCGAGCAATTGTCGTTTCGGATTTCGGGGGGCGGATTGATCGGGGGATGAGAGGTGAAGGGGTATTTTGGCCGCCCCTTCACCTAGGGATCGGCGTTTTAGCGCACGAATTTCTTGTGCTTGAGACGCTTCGGCTCGAGCGCGTCTGCGCCCAGACGGCGCTTTTTGTCTTCCTCGTAGTCCTCGAAGTTGCCCTCGAACCATTCCACATGGGCCTCGCCCTCGAAGGCGAGGATGTGGGTGCAGATACGGTCGAGGAAGAAACGGTCGTGGGAGATGACCACGGCGCAGCCCGCGAAATCCACCAGCGCGTCTTCGAGGGCGCGCAGGGTTTCGACGTCGAGATCGTTCGTCGGCTCGTCGAGCAGGAGCACGTTGCCGCCTGATTTCAGCAGGCGGGCCATGTGCACGCGGTTGCGCTCGCCCCCCGACAGCAGGCCGACTTTCTTCTGCTGGTCGCCACCTTTGAAGTTGAACGAGGAGCAATAGGCGCGGGAGTTCACCTCAGCATCGCCCAGCGTGATCAGCTCGGCGCCGCCGGTGATCGCCTGCCAGACGTTGTCGTCGGCCTTCAGGTCATCGCGGGATTGGTCGACGTAGGAAAGCTGCACGGTATCGCCGATCTCGACGGTGCCGGCATCAGGGGTCTCTTGCCCTGTCAGCATTTTGAAAAGGGTGGATTTACCCGCCCCGTTTGGGCCGATCACGCCGACGATGCCACCGGGTGGCAGTGAGAACTCGAGGTTTTCGACCAGCAGCTTGTCGCCCATGGCTTTCGTCAGGCCTTCCACGTCGATCACTTTTGCACCCAGCCGCTGGCCATTGGGAATGACGATCTGCGCGCGGGTGAGTTTTTCGCGCTCGGACTGGTCGGCCAGCTCGTTGTAGGATTTGATGCGGGCCTTGGATTTGGATTGCCGCGCCTTGGCGCCCTGGCGCATCCATTCGAGCTCGCGCTCGAGGGTTTTCTGGCGGGATTTATCCTCGCGGGATTCCTGCGCCAGCCGCTTGGCCTTGCTCTCGAGCCAGTCGGAATAGTTGCCCTCGTTGGGGATGCCGCGGCCGCGGTCCAGCTCAAGGATCCAGGTGGTGATATCGTCAAGGAAGTAGCGATCGTGGGTGACGATCAGGATCGTGCCTTTGTAGTTGATCAGGTGTTGTTGCAGCCATGCGATGGTTTCTGCGTCGAGGTGGTTGGTCGGCTCGTCCAGCAGCAGCATTTCGGGCGCTTCGAGCAGGAGTTTGCACAGGGCCACGCGGCGCGCCTCACCGCCCGAAAGTTTGGAGATGTCGGCGTCATCGGGGGGGCAGCGCAGGGCTTCCATGGAGACGTCGATCTGGCTGTCGAGGTCCCAGAGGTTCTCGGCGTCGATCTGGTCTTGCAGGGTGGCCATCTCGTCCGCCGTCTCGTCGGAATAGTTCATGGCCAGCTCGTTGTAGCGATCGAGCACGGATTTCTTCCTGGCCACGCCCAGCATCACGTTTTCGCGCACGGTCAGGCTCTCGTCGAGTTTGGGCTCCTGCGGGAGGTAGCCCACTTTCGCGCCCTCGGCGACCCAGGCCTCGCCGGTGAAGTCCTTGTCGAGGCCCGCCATGATTTTCATCAGCGTGGACTTCCCCGCGCCGTTGACGCCGACGACACCGATTTTCACGCCGGGCAGGAAATTCAGGTGGATGTTTTCAAAGCACTTTTTGCCACCGGGATAGGTCTTGGAGACCCCTTGCATGTGGTAGACATATTGATAGGCGGCCATGATGCGACTCCTCGTGCGTGTCAGGATTTGCCCTGCAATATCCGCCAGCGCGGCCAAGATCAACGCCGCAAGGGGGGCCGTGGCAGCGCGTGGTGCGGTGACCCGCCCGTGATGCTGTGCAAGGGCGACGCACTTGCGGCCTGCACTTGACGTATGCGCGATTGACAAATGGCGGGGCGTCCCGTTCTTTCGCCTTTCGGAGCAACCCCGGGGGCCGTTTGCGTTTTGCGCCATGACATTCCATATGCGGCTCCCGGTCAGGTGATCGGCCTGCTGGGCGGCTCGTTCGACCCGGCGCACGCAGGCCATGCGCACATCACGCGTGAGGCGCTGAAACGCTTCGGGCTGGATTGTGTGTGGTGGCTCGTAAGTCCGGGCAATCCGCTCAAAACACGCGGACCTGCACCGATGGAGCAGCGGATGGCGCAGGCGCGGAAGGTTTTGACCCATCCGCGCGTGTGCGTGACCGGTATCGAGGCGCGGCTCGGCACGCGGTACACGGCGCAAACGGTTCAGGCGTTGCAAAGACTATATCCACGGCAGCGCTTTGTCTGGTTAATGGGTGCGGATAACCTGGCGCAATTTCATCTTTGGCAAGATTGGCGCGGGATCGTGAACAGCGTGCCCATGGGCATTCTGGCCCGCCCCGGACAGCGGATTTCGGCACGGATGAGCAGGGCGGCGGCGTTTTATGCGCCCTACCGCATTGCAGGGCGGCATAGCCAGCAGTTGGCCCGCGCCAGCGCACCTGCCTGGTGCTTTGTCAATGTGCCGATGATGGATGTGTCGTCCAGCGCGATCCGTGCCGCCGGGGCATGGTCAGCGCAGCCGCGCTGAGGCAAGGCCCGTAGCAAGGATCACTGCAAGGCCTGTCCAGGTCCACAGATCCGGCAGATCACCAAAGATAAGCCAGCCGAGGCCTACCGCCGCGACCAGCTGGAAATAGACCAGCGGCGCGAGCCGTGTCGCGGGCGCCAGACCGTAAGCGTAGAGCAGCAGCAGATTGCCCAGCATAGAGCACAGCGCGGAGGCCGTGGTAAGAGCGGCGACGGTGCCGCTCGGCTCGGGCAGGTGAGCCACGCCGAACGGCAGCAGGATGACGCAGGAAATCAAAAGCTGAATGAATGTCATCGCCAGGGGCGTCCCCAAATGCCCCAGCCAACGCGACATCGTCAGGAAAGCGCCGTAACAGCTGCCTGCCGCCAGTGCCCAGAGCACGCCCGCGCTCATGTCGAGACCCGGGCGCACGACGATCATCACACCGACGAAGCCAAGCGTCACCAGTGCGGAGCGCAGCCATGTCACAGGTTCGCGCAGAAAGAGGACGGCGAGGACGTAGCTTATCAGGGGGCCGACGAAAAAGGTGGCGAATACGGTCGCGATCTCTTCGAGTTGTAGCGCCATCTGGATACAGCTGATGCCCCCTGCGAGGCTGGCAGCCCGCATCCAGACGCGCCAATCGCCCAGCAGGCGCCATGCCGCGCGCGGAATGAACGGCGCGATCATCGCCGCACCCAGCGCAAAGCGCGACCATGCGACGAAGATCGGCGCGGTAGCATAGGTGCTCGTGAGCAATTTACCTGCACTGTCACCGGCGGGTATCAGGGACATCGCCAGAAACATGATGAGCGCAGCGCGTTGCATGCCGCGATCGCTAGCATGTGGTGCCAGCTTCGTAAAAGTGATTCATCGGTCCTTGTGGCAATGCGGTGACTTGGGGTAATCCTCGCTCATGACACGCGCACTCTCACGACGGTATTTTCTGGGAACCGCTGCGGCAGCCTCGCTGATCCCGCCAGCCGCGGTGCAGGCGGCTGCCCCGACGGCCTCCTACAGACCTGTCATGCGCGGAGAGGATCTGTTCAAACGTGCGGTGCGCAGCGTCGGCGACATCCTTTCCGAAGCAAAACTTGCGGGCAAAGTGTCCTTTGCCGTTTCCAACACAGCCACCGGTATGGCCCTCGAGACCCACGATGCGACGGTCGCCCGGCCACCTGCGAGCGTGACGAAAGCAATCACCGCGCTCTATGCTCTAGACGCGCTGGGCCCGGACCATCGCTTCGAGACACAGCTGTTGGCGACGGGCGGGGTCGTAAACGGTGAAATCATCGGTGATCTGATCCTCGTGGGCGGCAGTGACCCGACACTCGACACCGATGCCCTCGCGTCTATGGCCGCCAATCTCAAGGCGACGGGTATCATCGGCGTGAAAGGTGGGTTCAGGGTATATGAGGCCGTTCTGCCGGTTCTTGCGCGCATCGACCCTGAGCAGCCTGATCAGGTGGGGTACAACCCCGGGGTCTCTGGGCTCGCGCTGAATTACAACCGCGTGCACTTCGAATGGAAGCGCAGTGGCGATGGCAATTATGCGATCACGATGGAGGGGCGATCGGAGAGGTATAGGCCTGCCGTGCGCATGGCGGCGATGCAGATTCGGGACAGATCGACTCCTGTCTATACCTATGAGGATCTTGAGGGCGTCGATGCATGGACCGTCGCGCGCGGCGCGCTGGGGCGCAATGGCGCGCGGTGGTTGCCAGTGCGCAAGCCGGGCCTTTATGCAGGCGAGGTGTTCCAGACCCTCGCGGGCTCTCATGGCATCAGGCTGAGTGCACCGCAGTTGATCGAGACCCCGCCCTTGGGCGATGTGCTGGTGAGTCATCAAAGCCCGGATATGAAGCGCCTGTTGCGGGATATGCTGAAGTGGTCGAACAACCTGACGGCAGAGATGATCGGGCTCGCGGCTACCGTGGCAAAGGGAGCGAAGCCTGAAAGCCTCCAGGAGTCGGCCGCCCAGATGAACGAGTGGGCCAGTGAGGCACTTGGCATGGGCAAGGTCGCAATGGTCGATCATTCCGGGCTGGGCGATGCCAGTCGCGTCACTGCCTCCGACATGGTCACGGCTCTCGTCCGGGTGCATGCCCTCGGGCTGCGCGAGATTCTTAAACCGATCATCATGCGTGACGACAGCCGCCAAGTGATCGCCGATCATCCGATCAAAGTGGACGCCAAAACCGGTACGCTCAATTTTGTCTCGTCCCTCGCGGGATACCTTACCGCGCCCGATGGTACCGAAATGGCTTTTGCGATCTTTTCCGCCGACGAGGACATCCGCGCCACCCTCAGCAGGGCCGAGCGCGAAGGCCCGCCCGGAGGCCGCACTTGGAACCGCCGCGCAAAACGCATGCAGCAGCAATTGATCGAGCGCTGGGGCGTGCTCTACGGCGCGTGATATTTATTTTTATTGGCTAAAAATACTCCGGGGGAGGCTTCGCAAAGCGAAGTCGGGGGCTGGCCCCCAAATGCCACTTGCTTACACTCTCCTAGGTCAAATGACGCGCGCGCGCCCCGCGCTCGATTGCAGCGGCGTGCAAACGGTCGATATCCAATTCATAGCGGATATCTTCCAAGAGGCGCAGCTCGGTTTCTTCCAACGTGCCGTCCGCTGCCGCCACATCACAGGCCAGTGCATAGGCGGTCTCGAACAGCCGGTCGGGCAGGGCCCCCTTCACGAGGCCGAACAGCGCGTCGAGCCCGTCCTCCTGCTCAAAAAGGTCGAACACCATCTGGCTCACGGGTTTGATCCGGTCCAAATCAAAATCCGAAAAAATCGGCAACAGGTTCACTGCCGCATGTATCTTGATCAGCTCCGTCGTACCGATGTTCTCGTCCGAGGCCGATACCGCGATCATTAAGGCGATGAGGCAATCTTGTGCGCTGAGCGTGAGGGAGGGATTGTTTGGCATCTCGACAGGGTCCTTTTGCACGCAGGTCAGAGGGTCGGAATATTGACGGCAGGTGCCTTGAGCAATAGATGAAGGCTGCGTGGCGCGATAGGGTGCCGCCGTTTTATTTTCGGGAAGTTCGATATGTCTGAGATGCAGGATGCAGCGATGCAGAGCAAGGCGTGGCCTTTCGAAGAAGCGCGCCGTCTGCTCAAACGTGTGTCCGGCAAGGCGCCCGAGAAGGGATACGTGTTGTTTGAGACTGGCTACGGTCCGTCTGGGCTTCCGCATATCGGCACGTTTGGCGAGGTGGCGCGCACGACGATGATCCGGCGCGCGTTTGAGGCGATCAGCGATATTCCGACGCGTCTGATCTGTTTCTCCGACGATCTGGACGGGATGCGCAAGGTGCCGTCGAACGTGCCGAACCCAGAGGCGCTGACGCAGCATTTGCAGCGCCCACTGACCTCCGTGCCCGATCCGTTCGGCGAGTTCGAGAGCTTTGGCCACCATAACAACGCCATGTTGCGGCGGTTTCTGGATACGTTTGGTTTTGAGTATGAGTTCATTTCCGCCACGGAGTTCTACCGCACCGGGCAGTTCGACGCAATTCTGATGCGCGCGGCGGAAAAGTATGACGAAATTATGGAAGTGATGCTGAAGTCCTTGCGCGAAGAACGGCGGCAGACCTACTCGATCTTCCTGCCGATCCATCCTGAGAGTGGGCGGGTGATGTATGTGCCAATGAAATCGGTGGATGCGAAGGCGGGCACGATCACTTTTGATACCGAGGACGGCGAGGAGATGACCCTGCCGGTGACGGGCGGCAATGTGAAATTGCAGTGGAAGCCTGATTTCGGTGCGCGCTGGGCCGCGTTGGGCGTGGATTTCGAGATGTACGGAAAGGACCACAGCACCAATACGCCAATCTACGATTCCATTTGCCGGATCCTTGGCGCGCGCGCGCCGGAGCATTTCAGCTATGAGCTGTTCCTCGATCAGGACGGGCACAAGATTTCCAAGACCTCCGGCAACGGCCTGTCGATTGACGAATGGCTGACCTATGCCTCGGCGGAATCCCTTTCGTATTTTATGTATCTCAAGCCCAAGACCGCCAAGCGGATGTATTTTGACGTGATCCCCAAAGCGGTGGATGAATATCACCAACAGCTGCGGGCCTACGCCACGCAAGACATCAAGGCGCAGTTGAACAACCCTGTCTGGCATATCCACGGCGGCGACGTACCCACGTCGGATATGGTGGTGCCGTTTTCCATGTTGTTGAATCTCGCCTCCGTGTCTTCCGCTGAAGACAAGGAGCAGCTTTGGGGATTTATCCAGCGGTACGCGCCTGAGGCGACGCCGCAGACCCATCCCGGCATGGACGCGGCGGCGGAATATGCGGTGCGTTATTACAATGATTTCGTGAAGCCGGCCAAGGTGTTCCGCGCGGCAACGGCGCTCGAGCGGGAAGCACTTGAAGATCTGCGTGCGCGGCTGGTGGCGTGGGACGGGGGCCTCGATGCAGAGGCGTTGCAATCGGAGGTGTTTGCCTGCGGTCGGGAGCGATTCGAGCCGCTGCGCGATTGGTTTACTGCGCTTTATGAAGTGCTGCTTGGGGCGTCCCAGGGGCCACGGTTTGGTGGTTTTATAGCCCTTTATGGCGTGGAAGAGACGATTGCACTCATCGATGACGCTCTTGCGGGGAACCTGATCGCGGCCTGAAACCTTGTTCTGCGGCGCGCGCGCATTACCTCAGGCCATCACGGAAAAGGAATACACCGATGAGAATGGCAAGTTTGGCAGTGTTGCTGATCATTGCCAGTGCATTCAATGCGCTGGCGCAGGATGCCGATATTCGCAGTACGATTACCAAGCAATTCGAGGCATTCAAGGTCGATGACTTTGCGACGGCGTTCACTTTCGCCAGCCCGACGTTGCAAACCCTCTTCCAATCACCGGAAAATTTCGGGCGTATGGTTGTGAAAGGCTATCCCATGGTCTGGCGACCTGCAGCAGTCGAGTATCTCGATCTGCGGGAGAAGTCAGGGGTGTTTTTCCAGACTGTGCAGATCACGGATCAGGAAGATTCGGTACATTATCTGGAGTACAGGATGCAGAAGATCTCCGACGGTTGGCGTATCAACGGGGTGCGCATCCTTGAAGCGCCAAGCCCGGCAGCCTGACAGGCAACGCCACCGCACGGTCGCCTAGAGCGGCATTAACTTAGCATTGATATTTCCATCTCGTATGTCCGGCATCTGCGCCGGAGAAGCGCGAAAGGGATATGAATGAACACGGCAACTGGATCACAATTCACGCCTGCCCCCTATTCTGAGGGGCTGGAGGCCTATTCGAACGGGAACGGTACGCCGGGATCACCAAGCTATGCCACCTCCGGCAATGGAGCTTTCGTGCCGGCGGATCAGGATTTTGGCGGCGCGCTGGAGATACTCAAGACGCAAAGCACACAAACGCTGCGCTACAAGGGCGAGACGCCAATCGTTCCGGGCTGCTACCTGCAAATCAAAGTGCGCGTGAAAGCGATCAGCGGCAACCTGCCCTCGGTGCGGATCGCGGCATATGCAGCGCGCGAGAACGGCGATGCGCTGGCCGGTGTAGTGACCCAAGGCGCGCTGACGCCGCTGACCACCTACGGCGAGATCGTCGAGGTGAGCGCGATCGTAGGGATCGGCAATCGCCCCGGTGTCGATATGGTCTGGGGGGTGAATGCCGATTACGGTCATTTCGGCATTGACCTGGTTGGTCAGAACGGGGGGATCGTCCGCGTGGACGACATTGAAATCACGGATGTTTCGAGCATTTTTCTGAGTGCCATCGTGGCCACGATAGATGTACGCGATTACGGCGCTATCGGCGATGGTGTCACCGACGATACAGCGGCATTCGAGGCCGCGAATCTCGCGGCGAATGATCGTACCGTGCTCATTCCTGCAGGCATCTTCCGCCTCAACGGGGATGTCACCTTCGATACACCCACGAAGTTCGAGGGCACGGTCAGCATGCCCACGGCGGCTGTTTTGTTGCTGCGCCAGAATTTCGATCTGCCGAATTACATTCAGGCGTTCGACGACGAGGAGCTTGCCTTTCGCAAAGCGTTTCAAGCGCTTTTGAACAACTCGGATCACGAATCGCTGGATCTGGGCGGGCGCAAAGTGGCGCTCACGGGGCCGGTGGACATGCAGGCAGCGGTGCCCGACCGGTCGCGGTATGAGACGCGCCGCGCCATTCACAACGGTCAGTTGATCGCCCTCGAAGGGGGGGATTGGGATACGACCACCATCACTGCGCGGGCGACATACAGCACCAGCAACGCGCGCACCCTTACCAACGTGGCGAACGTGGCCAATATCCCGATCGGCAGTCATGTGAGCGGGGTCGGCGTGGGCCGTGAGATTTATGTGCGCGGGAAGAATGTCGCGCGCGGTGAGCTGACGCTCAACGGGCCGCTTTTCGATGCTGCAGGGACGCAGAATTTCACGTTCAGCCGGTATAAATACATGCTCGATTTCACGGGTTTCGAGGTGTTGGCGAAGTTTATTCTGCATAACATCGAATTCCAGTGCCAGGAGCAGTGCAGTGCGATTATGCTGGCCAATGCAGGCACCATTTTTACCGTGCGTGACTGTTTCATTTCGCGGCCCAAGGATCGGGGTATCACCTCGATGGGGGGCGGGTGTCAGGGCATGTTTATCGAGCGATGCCAGTTCTTGTCGGCCGAGAACGACCTGCCCGTGTCCCAACGCAGGACGATTGCCCTGAACGTCAATGCAAACGACGTCAAGCTGCGCAATTGTCGGGCGGAGAGGTTCCGCAATTTTGCCGTTCTGACCGGCCAAAACCACCTCATCATCGGAAACCACTTTTTCCAGGGCGACACGGTTGCCGGGGGTATCCGCTCGGCCGGTGTGGTGATCGCCGAGGCATATGCCTCGTGTATCTTTGCAAACAATTACGTTGATAACGCCTTCCTCGAATGGACGAACGAGCGTGACCCCTCGCCGGGCTTCAACGGTGGGTTCTCTTTCAGCTCACTGGATGTGACGAGCAATATCTTTCTGTCCGGGGACGTCGCGACAAGCTTTAGCTTTTTTGTGGTCAAACCGTTCGGCGAGGGCCATTTCATCAATGGTCTCAACGTGGCGGGGAACCGGTTTCGGAGTATCAACGGGTTTGTCGAGCGCGCCGAGCGGGTCGACACCAGTTTTGCCGATCTCAATTATTCCCGTATTCGAAATGTGCGGTTCGAGGGTAATTCATTCCATGGAATCAGCAACCCGGTCGAGAATCCGCATCTGCTGGAGGTCACGGAAAACACAAACCAGCAGACGTGGGTTGTGCCGACGGGGCCGGGGCTTCCGTTCGAGGCGCGCTCGCTCAGCGTGGATGCCGTCGTCGTGCGCGGGGGGGTGCGCAATGCGGCCAATGCGTTAAATTACGACAACCCGTTCGTGCGGGCTCAGCAAGGCCCGGATGGGGATCAGGTCCATGTGGTATGGTCGGAGGCGGTGCGCGGCAAGATCGCCGTTACCGCCCGCATGGACAATGACGTGGTGTGATGCCCTGTCTCTCCGGCGCCTTAGGGTGCCGGAGACCCGCTCAAAACTCACGCCAGAGTCCGATTTTCAGCGCGGTTTTGTCGAACTGGACGACGTCCGCTTCCGCGCCGATCTGGAGTCTGAATTTGCTGTTTTTGGGGGAAAAGATCAGTGACGGTGCGATGCTGGCCGTGGAGGCCAGCGCGGTGTGCGCGGTATAGATTTGCAGCATACCCGCCGTGACATCGGTGAAGTTCATGCCGACGGTCCCGTCGAGTTTGGCCAGATGCAACTGATCGGTCATGTCCCAGACGACTTCGGCTTCGACGACCGCCCAGCCTGACCGCTCGCCCCACGTCATGCCCTTGCCCCAGCTGATGCCGGTGCGGACATGCGGAAGGCGGGTTTCACCGGCCCATCCGACGCCTACGCCAAATTCGTAAGCCCATTTCGACTGTGCCTCGGGCTTGGACAAGGCGCGGCGCAGCGAGAAGGTTGCGTAGCCGCTTTCGGGCAAGAAGTGTTGCCGGGCCATGCCGATATTCGCGATCAACGTCATTTTTTCGGTCAGGCCGTATTCGAGATAAGTCTGCGATGCCGTTTCAAGGTAATAGTTGGCGGTGAGGGACACCGATGTGAAGGTCGTTCCCTTTTCGCGCAGCCATGGCCCGGCTTTTGCATTCTGCGGCATCGCCAGCATGAAGAAGATAATTAACAATAAACATCGCACGGGGGCAGACCTCCTGCACGCCACCTTGGTTAACATGCGTTAAGAAAGTGTTACTGGGAGTGTTCGGTCGGGATGCGATAGTGTTGTTGAGTACGGTGGGATGAAGATACTGCTCGATGAATCAAACGTGCTGTTTTGGCGTGGTGTGCAGGCTGATGCCGCACTGCCTGCGCTGGTTGCGCGCGCGCTTATCGCGCGACGATTTTCACCGCATGTGATCTTCGATCATAGTGTTTGGCGGCATATGGGGGCACCCGAGATCGAGGGGCTCAGGGCGTTCGTGGAGGTGACTACAGCGCCGCGCGGCACGCCCGCCGATGCTATGCTGCTCGCCCGCAGCAAGCAGGGCCAGTGCCAGATCGTCAGCCGTGATCAGTTTAGGGCCTGGCGTGCGCAGCATCCGGCATTGCGCCGCGATTGGGTCGTTACCGGGCAAATCGGCAAAGGAGGGCGGGTCAGCTTCTCGAAAAAGCTCCGACCCGCGCCCCTTTAGCGCCCACGCCGCTTTACGCCGCCGCGCATACCGCCGCGGCCCATGGTGCTCCGGCCTGATTTGGTCTTTGCGTCATCCACGGCCTTGTCCACCAAGTATTGCCGGGCCATTGGGTCGTCTGCGATCGCCAGATCCACCGCTTCCAGCCGTTTGACTTCGTCGCGCAGGCGCGCGGCCTCCTCGAATTCGAGGTTCTCGGCGGCCTTGCGCATGTCGGTGCGCAGTCCGTCGAGCACCGTTTGGAGGTTGCCGCCCGCCAGCGGGTTGTCGATCTTGGCGGTGACGCGATTCATGTCCACATCACCCTTATAGAGACCGGCAAGGATGTCTTCGACATTCTTTTTCACCGTCGTGGGCGTGATGCCATGTTCCTCGTTATAAGCGAGCTGTTTGGCGCGGCGGCGCTCCGTCTCGCCCATGGCGCGCTCCATCGAGCCGGTGATGCGGTCTGCATACATGATCACACGCCCTTCAGAGTTGCGCGCGGCGCGGCCGATTGTCTGGATCAGGGAGGTTTCCGACCGCAGGAAGCCTTCCTTGTCAGCGTCCAGAATCGCCACCAGTCCACATTCGGGAATGTCGAGCCCTTCGCGCAGCAAGTTGATGCCGATCAGCACATCGAAGGCGCCCAGGCGCAGGTCGCGCAGGATCTCGATCCGCTCGATGGTGTCGATGTCGGAGTGCATGTAGCGCACGCGGATGCCCTGCTCATGCATGTATTCGGTGAGGTCCTCGGCCATGCGTTTTGTCAGCGTGGTGCAGAGCGTGCGCATACCATCGGCGGCGACCTTTCGCACCTCGTCGAGGAGGTCATCGACCTGCATCTCGACGGGGCGGATTTCGATCACCGGGTCGATTAGGCCTGTGGGCCGGATGATCTGTTCGGTGAACACACCGCCCGCCTGCTCCAGCTCCCAGGCTGCCGGGGTGGCAGAGACGAAGACGGATTGCGGGCGCATCGCGTCCCATTCCTCGAACTTGAGGGGTCGGTTGTCCATACAGGACGGCAGGCGGAAGCCGTGTTCGGCCAATGTCATTTTGCGGCGGAAGTCGCCTTTGTACATGCCGCCGATCTGGGGGACCGAGACGTGGCTCTCATCCGCGAAAACGATGGCGTTGTCGGGGATGAATTCGAACAGGGTGGGGGGCGGCTCGCCCGGTGCGCGGCCGGTGAGATAGCGCGAATAGTTCTCAATGCCGTTGCACACACCCGTGGCCTCCAGCATCTCCAGATCGAAGTTGGTGCGCTGTTCCAGCCGCTGCGCCTCCAGAAGTTTGCCGTCGCCGACCAATTGGTCAAGCCGCATGCGTAGCTCTTTCTTAATGCCGATGACGGCTTGGTTCATGGTGGGCTTGGGTGTGACGTAGTGGGAGTTCGCGTAGACGCGGATCTGTTCCATCGTGCCGGTTTTCTCGCCGGTGAGCGGGTCGAATTCGGTGATCCCTTCCAGCTCCTCACCGAAAAAGCTCAGCTTCCACGCGCGGTCATCAAGGTGGGCGGGGAAGATCTCCAAGCTGTCGCCGCGCACGCGGAAGCAGCCGCGCTGAAAGCCCGCATCGTTGCGCTTGTAGGCCTGTGCGACCAGATCGGCGATCACCTGCCTCTGGTCGTAGGAGTTGCCGACTTTGAGATCCTGCGTCATGGCGCCGTAGGTTTCGACACTGCCGATGCCGTAGATGCACGACACAGAGGCGACGATGATCACATCGTCACGCTCCAGCAGCGCGCGGGTGGCGGAGTGGCGCATTCGGTCAATCTGTTCGTTGATCTGTGATTCCTTCTCGATGAAGGTGTCGGAACGGGCGACGTAGGCTTCGGGCTGGTAATAGTCGTAGTAACTGACGAAATACTCGACTGCGTTGTCGGGGAAGAAGCCCTTGAACTCGCCATAAAGCTGGGCGGCCAGCGTCTTATTTGGTGCGAGGATGATGGCGGGGCGCTGTGTCTCCTCGATCATCTTGGCCATGGTGAAGGTTTTGCCCGTGCCCGTGGCCCCCAGCAGCACCTGGTCGCGCTCGCCGTTGCGGATGCCTTCGGACAGCTCCTTGATGGCCATCGGCTGATCACCTGCGGGCTCAAACTCCGTCTTGAGGACAAATGTCTTGCCACCTTCAAGCTTTGCACGCGTGCGCACGTCCTCCGCCGGGTTGGCGAGATACGCCTCGGTCACATCGCTTCTGTCGGTTTGCGCGTAGGGCATGGGAAAGGTCTCCGGCTGGAATGCTCTATAGGTGTCATCTTTTGGGGTGGGTTCAAGGTGACAATGGGATAACAGGTGGGTATCGGATCTGATCGCTCTCACCGGCCTTGATTGAGGCTGATACGCATGCCATATCGAAACCATCCAACGATGGAGTGTTCCAATGCGCGCGAGAATCTATCAGCCTGCCCGTACCGCCATGTCTTCGGGCACGGCCAAGACCAAGAACTGGGTGCTGGAATTCGCGCCGTCCGAGGCGCGTGAGGTGGATCCGTTGATGGGGTGGACATCGTCCTCGGATACCCAAAGTCAGGTGCGCCTTCAATTCACCAGCAAGGCGGAGGCGCAGGAGTACGCTGCCGAGCATGGCATCGAAGTGCAGGTGCAGGACCCAAATCGCCGCAAACCGAACATCCGCAATGGCGGCTATGGCGAGAACTTTGCGACGGGGCGTCGTGGTGCGTGGACCCACTGATTCGGGGTGTTCCCGGTGCTTCATATATGGATGTATTTCTGTTGATGGTATGACGTGGCGTGCGGTGCCATGAGCATTAACCATCTGGTCACGCACTCCGGTGGGTTTCACGCGGATGAGTTGTTGTCGTCTGTCGTTCTCACTCGGCTCTATCCCGACGCGACGTTGGTGCGCAGCCGAGATGCCGAATGGACAACGCCGGGGATTGGCAAGATCATATTTGATGTGGGTCGCGCGTACCGTGTCGATGACCTGATCTTCGATCATCACCAGCGGCCCAACCCATTGCGCCTCGATGGCCAGCCCTACAGCTCTTTTGGTTTGATCTGGCTGCACTATGGCCATGACTATTTGCGCGCAGCAGGTGTCCCAAAGGATGATATTTCAGATATTCACGCGGGCTTTGATACGGATTTTGTTTTGCCGATCGATTTGATGGACAACGGCGCGCTTGCGCCGGCCACGGCGGGGCAGTTGGCGGGTCTGACGCTGCCGGTGTTGCTGGAGACGTTGAAGCCGGTGTTCGACGACCGCAGTGCCGACGCGGAGGATGGAGCGTTTGCCGCCGCCCTGCCGATCGCCCGCGCATTCGTCGAGGCGGCGATCGCTGGCAAAGCGGCCAAGCGGCGGGCCCATGCGATCGTGATCGGCGCTATCGAGCGCGCTGGTGCCGCGCGCGTGCTGGAGTTGCCGATGGGCATGCCGTTTCGCGGCGCGATCGAGGAGGCGGGCGCGGATCACCTTCTGTTCGTGGTGCATCCTCGCGATACTGATTGGGCGGTCACGGGCATTCGTCTGAGCGGCGACAGCTTCGAGCTGCGCGCGGATCTGCCCGCCGCTTGGGCCGGGTTGACCGATGCCGCGCTGGAGGCGGCTAGCGGTGTTTCAGGCGCACGGTTTTGCCACAACGGCCGGTTCATCGCCGTAGCCGACAAACGGGAGGCGGCGCTGCAGATGGCTGACGTGGCAGTGCAAGAGCATCAGGCCTGACGCAGGGGTTTTTAACTCATACTTGTTTTTCAGCGCGAAATAGCACACCAAATGTCTGACAATTACTTTGATTGAATAGGGACAACGCTATGGCGCTTACGATCGACACCGCCCGTTTCACCAACCTCGCGCTTGACGCTTATGACGATGGTGTCTGGGTCGTCACCCTGAACCGGCCGAGCAAGCGCAACGCGCTGGACATCGCGACGATCGAGGAGCTGGTGGATTTCTTCTCCATCGCACCGCGTGCGGGCGTCCGGGCGGTGGTGTTGGCAGGAGCGGGGGATCATTTCTGCGCCGGGCTCGACCTGATCGAGCATCACGACGAGGATCGCAGCGCCGCTGATTTCATGCATGTCTGTTTGCGCTGGCATGAAGCGTTCAACAAGATGGAATACGGCGGCGTGCCCGTGATCGCTGCGTTGCAGGGCGCTGTGGTTGGCGGCGGTCTCGAACTGGCCAGTTCTGCGCACGTCCGCGTCATGGACCAGACCGCCTATTTTGCTCTGCCCGAAGGGCAGCGAGGGCTCTTTACCGGTGGCGGCGCGACCATCCGTGTGACGGATCTGGTGGGCAAGGCACGGATGATCGACATGATGTTGACGGGCAGGGTGTACCAGGGACAGGAAGCCGTCGATCTGGGGCTGGCGCAATATATCGTAGATGGCAGCAGCTTTGACGCCGCGATGGATCTTGCGCGTAAAGCGGCGCAAAATCTGCCGTTGTCCAATTTTGCCATCTGCTCTGCCGTCAGTCACATGCAAAATATGTCCGCCATGGATGCAGCCTACGCCGAAGCCGTCGTGGCCGGTGTGGTCAATACGCAGCCCGATGCGCGCGCGCGGCTTGCCGCCTTTGCCGATAAATCCGCGGCCCGCGTGCGCCGGAACGAATAGTCGCATCGTTCTGCGCGTCGGGTGTCGTAGAGTAAGCGCCAGATGGTATGCCCGGAGGCCCAAGATGACCCAGACCGCACGCAACAACCTCGCGATCTACGATGATGTCGCAGCACAGTGGTGGTCCGATGACATCCGCTGGGTGCGCACGCTCAAGAATATGGTGCCCGGACGCCTGCGCTATTTCGACAAACTGATCGATTGGCGTGAAAAGGCGGTTCTGGATCTGGGCTGTGCGGGGGGGTTCATGGCAGAGGCGCTCGATGACCGCGGTGCACACGTCGTGGGGATCGACCCTGCCGAAGAGGCGATCATCGCCGCACGTAGTCACGCGCAGGGGCGCGATATCGTTTATGACGTCGGTGTTGGCGAAGCGCTTCCCTATCACGATGGCCGTTTCGATGCGGTGGTTTGCGTCGATGTGTTGGAGCATGTCAGTGACCTCAACCGCGTTCTGCGGGAAACCACCCGTGTGCTTAAACCCGGCGGTCTGTTCCTGTTCGACACCATCAACCGCAATCCGCTCGCGCGTTTTGCCACGATAACGGTAGCGGAGGATCTTCTGGGTCTGTTGCCCAAGGGAACACATGACCCCGCTATGTTCATCAAGCTCGATGAGTTGATCCAGGGATTGATCGAAGCGGGGTTAGTGGCCGGACCGCTTACCGGGCTGGGTCCACGGGGGATCAACCGACGCGGTGACCTGACATTTGGGCAATTGCCACTCAAAGCGGTCATATTCATGGGCAGCGCGCGTAAACCCGCTCTTTAGAATCGCGGTGTGATTCCACCTTTCCGGGGTTGAGCGGGGGATGAATGCCCGGATTGTTGGAAAAACGCTGCCTAAAAACCCATCAATTCGGGAAAATCAGCCGGTCAGTGGAGGGGTCGGTCATAAATATCTTGGCAGAAATTATAGCATGCGCCATAAAAACAAAGAGGTTCAGAGCGGGCGACCCAGCAGGCTGGAGAAATTTCGACCTTTTGGTCATTTTCTTCCAAAAAGTGCTTGCGGGTTTTTGTTGTTGGGCCTAGAACCCCCTTCACCGGCGGCGCAGTAATGAGCCACGGGGCAGCGGACGGGACGGACCGAGAGGTTGGGTTCTGGAGGCGAAGTTAGATTTAGAGTATGA
>Ga0307978_1000072_pt1 | contig 90314 bp, 67 predicted proteins | sample OrgLakmetage1056_FD_203151 | JGI IMG/M metagenome (GOLD analysis project Ga0307978, IMG submission 203151) | Saline water microbial communities from Organic Lake, Antarctica - #1056 | ecosystem: Environmental > Aquatic > Non-marine Saline and Alkaline > Saline | place: Antarctica: Organic Lake... | reverse complement strand
TGGCAATCACCACGCCAGATGGGTGCTCCTACTTTGCCTCTACGCAAGGAGATTTCATGGAAATCATTGTAGCTATCCCCAACACCTTCACCCCTAACCGGGACGACGTCAATGACTTCTTCAACTTCCTGGCCCAAGCCAATATTGAAGACCTCGAAGTCCTGGAGTTCAAGGTGTACAACCGATGGGGGCAGCTGGTCTACGACAACGAAACCCCGGACGATGGCTGGGACGGCAATTTCAACGGGAAGGAGCAGCCCACTGAGGTCTACTTCTACCTCATCAGGATTGCCCGACCCAATGGCTTCGAGCTTGGTGCCTTCCAGGGCGATGTGACCCTGATTCGATAAATTCAAGCTCAGAATCGTAGGAGAGTGCCATCAAAATCAAGTTTTGGTGGCACTTTTTTATTGCTCTTTCAGTACCAAAGCAGCCCGCATCAGCCCGGCCACGGACATCAGGTCCGTGATTTCGCCCCGATATACCATTTGCAATGCTTCTTCAAAGGGCAGGCGCTTCACTTTCAGGTCTTCGGTATGCTCAGGGTCAGATGCACCCTGAGTTAGTCCCTGAGCGATATAGATCTTACCAGCCTCATCGGTAACCGAGTTTGAAGTGTGAAAGTCAAGGATAGATTCCCATTTAGCAGCACGAAGGCCTGTCTCTTCCAGCAGTTCCCGTTTAGCGCTTTCTAAGGGTGACTCTGTACCGATCAGGCACCCCCCTTCCGGAATCTCCCAGCTATATTGCTCAATCGTGTATCGGTATTGACCAACCAGCCAGGTGAAACCTTCTTCATCGATTGGCACAATACCAATCGCTTCATTTTTGAAATGTACTAATCCGTAGATACCCTCCGTATTGTTTGGTGTAATTACCTTACGATGCGAGACTTGAATCCAGGGGTTATCATAAACTTCATCATTGGAGAGCGTAGTCCAGGGGTTCTTCATGGTTTTTCTACAAAGATATCCCTATCTTCAAAAATTCAAATAAAACATCATGACTAAAGCTGCCACCCTTGCCAAGTTAGACCAGATTGATCAGAAGCTGCACCAGTTGTTGACTCAATTAGAAAAGCACCCTGACCTGGTTTTAAACCAACCCCCTTCAGATGGTGGCTGGTCGGTATTGCAAGTGCTTCACCATCTGATTATCGCAGAGTACGCCTCCTTGGGCTACGTTAAAAGAAAGATCAGTTTTGATCCAAAACTGGAAAATGCCGGATTCCGCGCTGCATGGCGGTTGTTTTTAGTCAACTTTTACTTCTGGCTGCCCATCAAAATCAAGGCGCCAAAGGGCGTCGACCGAAGCGCCTTGCCAGACACCTCCGATTTGTCAACCACGGTTGCGCAATGGAGAACCCAGCGAAAGGAACTGCGGCAATACTTACAAGAACTGCCTGATACCTGGTTTAATAAAGAATTGTACAAGCACCCCGCAGCCGGCAAAATGAGCCTGCGGCAAATGCTACAATTCTTTGGATCGCATGTTAAACGCCATAAAAGCCAGATAAACCGGGTGCTAAAGGAAGTGGGTTAGAACAGTGCCCCGGCAATAGCTGCCGTAAGAAAGCAAGCCACGGTGCCACCGATCAGGGCTTTGATGCCGAACTCGGTAAGTGTCTTGCGCTGTCCGGGCGCAATCGCACCAATACCCCCGATCTGGATACCGATAGAGGCGAAATTGGCAAAGCCACAAAGGGCATAAGTCGTAATCAACAACGACTTGTAGGACATTTGATCTTTTAATCCTTCCATTGCCGCGTAAGCAAAGAACTCATTCAGGGTGGTTTTGAGCCCTAACAACTGTCCAACGATCAGCACATCCTCTGAAGCCACACCGAGCAGCCATGCCATTGGTGCGAACAGCAGCCCAAGGACATATTCTAAATTAAATCCTTCAAAACGCCCATCCGTCTGCGCTATTACGATTTCATTAAGACCAGTCGGAGCGCCTATCCAGTTGATAAAAATGTAATTGAGCATAGCGATGAAGGCCGTAAATACCAAGAGCATTGCACCCACATTAATCGCCAACCGCAGCCCGTCAGAAGTACCCTGAGAGATGGCATCAAGAAGATTACTGCCTACTTCCTGCTTTGGGATATCCAATTTTTGATGCTCCATATCCACCTTTTCAGTAGTTGGAAACAGCATTTTGGCGGCTACGATTGCAGCCGGAGCAGAAATAATAGACGCTGTAAGCAGGTGGGTGGCAAACATTTGCTTAGCGACAGGGTCTGAACCGCCCAGGAAGCCGACATATGCTGCAAAAACCCCACCAGCAATTGTGGCCATACCGCCGGTCATCAGACAAAGGATTTCAGATTTATTCATATCCTCCAGATACGGCTTTATCACCAGCGGTGCCTCCGTTTGACCGATGAAGACATTTGCGGCAGCAGCGAGGCTTTCCGCACCGGTCAGGCCCATCGTTTTGCTCATCACCCATGCAAAACCCTTAATGATGACCTGCAATATACCCAGGTAGTAGAGTACGGAGGAAAGAGCGGAAAAGAAAATAATAGTAGGCAGAACCTTAAAGGCAAAAATATAGCCTACCGTGAACAACTCACCATCTGCTGCTGCAGGTAACTGGACATAGTCAGGCCAGTTGCCCAGTACAAAGTCAGCGCCCGCATCAGTAAAGTCCAGTACGACCACAAAGAAACTGGCAATAAGATCAAAAGCTTTTTTAACGAACGGGATTTTAAGTATAGCTACCGCAAGCACCACTTGCATACCTATGCCAATACCCACCAGCCGCCAGTCAATTCCACGGCGATTAGCACTGAGCAAATAACAAATACCCAGTAATGCAACGACACCTAGTCCGCCGCGTAGTAGCCCGATCACAAACTCCATACTTGTCCGATTGATTTGAACGATTCCAAAAGTAAGAAAACTTGGTGATCATCCTCGTTTGGTGCACAATATTTATACTTTTGCTCAAACAGCAATACTGTCATGGTAAAACCTCTGATCATCGGCATTACAGGTGGTAGTGGGTCGGGAAAGACTTCCTTCATTCGCCGGCTCAAAGAACGGTTCTCTGAACACCAAATATGTGTTATTTCCCAGGATGACTATTACCGGCCAAGGGAAGAGCAACTGCAAGATGAACAGGGTATTCATAACTTCGACCTTCCGGAGTCTATTGATGCTTATTCTTTTGCCAGGGACATAGAACAATTGATTGAGGGGCAACCTGTAAATCGACCGGAGTATAAGTTCAACAACGAGCTCGCTGAGTCTAAAATGCTAACTTTCAAACCCGCCCCTATCCTGCTCGTAGAAGGGCTGTTTATTTACCATTTCCACGAAATCCGACGGCTTTTTGACATCCGAATTTTCCTCCACGCTAAGGAAAATCTGAAGATTATCCGCCGGATTAAGCGGGACCGGGTAGAGCGCAACTACCCGCTTGAGGATGTCCTCTACCGCTATGAGCATCATGTGCTGCCTACCTTTGAGAAGTACATTCAGCCTTATATGGATGAGGCGGACATTATTATCAACAATAACCTCCATTTTGACCGCGGGCTGGAAATGCTTACCGGTTACCTTTTCCATTACCTCCAGGTAGGGCGGGAGAAGTTTAACTTTAAGCAGGAAAAACAGGATGGCGTGTAGTGAGTTTTTGGAAGTTTTGTATTGACGGGCTTTGGCCCGCCATTATCTACTGCCGTAAGCAATGATCATATTGGATAGCAGCCATGCGTTGTTTAGCGACGCGCGTTTAATAAGTGTCGCTTAATTACTTGCCAACTTTGAAACTTTGAAGGTCCAGGCATGTGCACAAGGCGGATTTTCCCGTAATCCCTTCGGGATTTTCACCGTAAACCCTGTTCCGGCCGGGCTCCATTCCAGCGGCTTATCGTACCCTAAGAGCGTCACTTTGCTGCCCTTAGCAGGCTGATGTGCCTGTACCGTTAGGGTAGCCGGCATAGTCTTCTCGTCTGTTTCCACCAGGTAAAAGAAATAAGCAGTGCCGTCATCCTGCTGCGTCATACAGATGTTATTCTCCTTAAATGGTGGCAAGGTGTTGCTATTGTAAATCCCCTCGCTGTTCACGTCCATCCATGCACCAAATTCCCCCAGCAGGCGGAAGGCCCCTTCCTGCCACTCCCCTTCCGGTGAGGGGGCGATGTTGAGCAGCAGGTTCCCGCCCTTGGCGACGATATCTACCAGCATTTGGATGCCCTCCCGGCCGCTCATGTAGGTGGCATCCGGGGTGTAAGACCAGCCGCCGCCGGAGATAATGCAGGATTCCCAGGGATAGGGTAGTTCTTTTTCCGGAACGCGATTCTCGGGGGTGAGATAATTTTGATTTTTGCCATAGACGGCGCGGTCCACTACGATAAGCCCGGGTTGCTGCTTGCGGGCCTTGGCAACGAGCTCATCCATGCGGATATCTTGCGAAACGATGCGGTGTTTGATAAAACCGTTGCTGGCTTTGTTCTCGGCAAATTTGTCTGCATAGTTTTCATCCAGGTTGTGCTGATCGCGCTTTTTCACCCAGCCGCCATCGAGCCAGATGATGTCAACGTCTCCGTAGTCGGTAAGCAGCTCCAGCAACTGATTGTGGGTGAACTGTACAAAGGATTCCCATTTTTCGGGGTAAAGAGCGGGATCATAATTCACATTGCGGTCGAAAGGCGGCCAGTAGGGATCCCAGTAAGCTTCGTGGTGCCAGTCGGGTTTTGAAAAATAAGCGCCCACCCACATTTCCTCTGCCCGGAAGGCTTCAAAGATTTCCTTGGTGATATTCGCTTTAGGGTGGCTACTAAAGGGGCATTCCTCATCGGTCACCTTGTAATCGGTATACTTTGAATCGAACATGGAGAAGCCATCGTGGTGCTTAGTGGTGAAAACCATATAGCGCATGCCTGCCGCCTTAGCAGCCTGCGCCCACTTTTCCGGGGCGAATTTCACCGGGTTGAAGGTTTTCTTCAGCCCTTCATACTCCCTTTTGTAGTCTGTGTAATTGCCGGGAGCGCTGCCCTGTTTCCGTTCGCACCAGCCATAGTCTTCCGGACAGATGGACCAGGATTCCACGATGCCCCATTGGCTGTAAGCCCCCCAGTGCATCAGCAGACCAAACTTAATATCCTGCCACTGCTCCAGCTTTTCCAGGACCAGGGGATCGGTTTCCGGTACGTATCGTTCTTCTTCAAAAACAGCCTGCCCAAACGCAATGGACAAGTGGCATAAGAGGGAGAGAAAAATAAGGTATTTTTTCATTCTTGGTGACGGTTTGAAAACAAAAAAAGCAGTATGACCGGAAACGCTGCGCCCAAGTCCAAAGTTAAGCTTTTCCTGCCCAAAACGTCTTCATACAAGTGCTGGTTGTTTTGGGAAGATCTGAGCTTTTTGCATAAGCGGTCCCTAAAATCAATCCGTTTCCACAGATGCTGGATTAGACAAAGAGAAGGATAGAGAATTTTTTAGAGCGCGTGTTGGGATTTGGGTCTTCTAATCCCAGAAGCTTACAGCCTGGACTTTAAGCCTGACATTAATCGTCGGGGCTTTGACCTTAATATTCATCGTCAGGGGGGAGCACAGCAACCGGAGTATAAGCAAAAAAAATGCCCCGGGTTTTCCGGGACAAACTGATTACTAAGAGATGCCTGGAACAATCTTTACGTTACCCATCACCTACAAAATAGGCCCTTACGCTTCATTAGCAGGCCGACCGATGGTGGCCAGAATGCCCCCGTCCACATAAATGACCTGACCGTTAATAAAATCACTGGCCGGAGCAGCCAGAAAGACCGCTGCGCCAGCCAGGTCTTCCGGGTCGCCCCAGCGGCCCGCTGGTGTGCGCTGAATGATAAAGTCATTGAAAGGATGCCCATCTACCCGAATCGGTGCCGTTTGACTGGTAGCGAAGTAGCCTGGCCCAATACCATTGACCTGAATATTGTGCCTGGCCCACTCCGTAGCCATATTCTGCGTCAGCATTTTCAGGCCGCCTTTGGCAGCAGCGTAGGCTCCTACCGTATTGCGCCCCAGCTCACTCATCATCGAGCAGATATTAATGATCTTACCGGCTCCACGCGCTATCATGCCCTTTACCACATGCTTAGACATAATGAACACGCCGGTCAGATCGGTACGGATGACCTGATCCCATTCCTCCACGCTCATATCCACGAGAGGTATCCGCTTAATGATACCCGCATTATTGAACAGAATATCAATTGGGCCGACCTCAGATTCTATACGCTTCACATTTTCTATTACGGAAGCCTCTTGCGTCACATCGAACAGGTAACCGTATGCCGTGATACCTTCAGCGCGGTAGACTTCAAGGGCTTTATCGATTTTTTCCTGAGAAGAGTGCCCGTTGATCACTAAGGTGGCACCGGCTTGTCCCAGCCCCATGGCCATAGCCATGCCCAGACCATGTGTCCCGCCGGTAATCAGTGCGACCTTGCCTGTCAAATCAAATGATTGTTGCATAAAATGTTTTTATTTCAAATCTGTAATTGCGCATTTGTCCATATCACCGTAGTCAAGGTTTTCACCGGCCATCCCCCAAATAAAGGTATAGTTAGTGGTGCCGGAGCCTGAATGAATGGACCACGGTGGGGAAATCGCAGCTTCTTCATTTTTCAACCAAAGGTGCCGGGTTTCTGTAGGCTCGCCCAGAAAGTGGCAGGCAGCCTGATCTTCCGGTAATTCAAAGTAAAGGTAAACCTCCATGCGGCGATCGTGGGTATGGGCTGGCATCGTATTCCATACGCTACCCGTTTTCAACTGTGTCATGCCCATCTGCAATTGGCACACTTCGACCACGCTGTTCACAATCAGCTTACGAATCACCCGGTGGTTAGCGGTTTCCAGGGAACCCAGCTCCACAACTTCGGCGTCCGCTTCTGTTACTTTTTTGGTGGGGCAGGCGCGATGAGCGGGTGTTGAATTCAGGTAAAAATGGGCGGGCTTATTCGCATCAGCACTTTTAAAGACAACTTCTTTGCTGCCCCGTCCTACGTAAAGGGCTTCCCGGTACGCCAGCTCATAATCCGTTCCGTCCACAGTCACTGTACCCGTGTTGCCAATATTGATAATCCCCAGTTCCCGGCGCTCCAGGAAGTAATCCGCTTTTAAGGGGTCAATGGTTTCAAGAGGAAGAGGAGCGTTGGTGGGGACCGCTCCACCGGCAATGAAACGATCGTAGTGCAGGTAATTAAGATTGATTTTGCCTCCTTCCATAATGGGAGACAGTAAAAAATCTTCCCGCAACCGCTGCGTATCGTAAGCTTTAAAGTCACGGGGATTACTCGCGTAATACATTTTGTAGTGCGTACTCATGGATCTATTTTTTGTATTTTCTATTAGCTGTGATACCAGGCCATTCGTCCGTTCGGAACGGCAGGGCCGGTAGTCCTTCTTTGTTGTATAAGTTGGCATCGTCCGGGTTGTCTGCCCAGGCGTACCGTACGGCAACAGGTTGCCTGACTTCAGGGCTGCTCACTACAACTTTATCTCCCTGTATCCGGGCCTGCGCCCATTTGAACTTTTGATCGGGGCCAGCTATAGCAAAGCCTTTGAGGTATCCGTATTTATCTTTGGCCATCAGGCCAGAACCGATATTCGAGAAGGTGACCGTTACCGTGTTGTCGGTAAAATCAGCCGACTCGTAGACAGGTCCGCTATACACCAAATCTTCACCGTAAGCAATCTGGCGGGCCGCCAATGCCAGACGTCGCCCGACTTCCTGTTTATTGCGGGGGTGAATATCGCCTGCTTCCCCAATATCAATAGCCGTAGCCATTCCTGTTTTTGGAAGTTGTAAGGCCAGGGCTTGTGCTTCTCTGAGCTCGGCCCAATCGCTTGGCGCCGGAGTGGGTGCCGGCGCTCTAAAGTTGGCGAGCTGTACCCAAAGGAATGGAAAATCCTGCCCCCACTGCTGCCGCCAGTCGGTAATCATATTAGCGAAGAGCTGACGGTATTCTTCAGCCCGGCTCGCATTAGACTCCCCCTGGTACCAGATCACCCCCCTAATCGGTAATTTAGTAAAGGGGTGCACCATCGCATTGTACAGCATAGAAGGATGCCTGTTCGGGCTATAATCGGTGCCGCCTTTGGGAGGAAGCGGCACTTTTCCTGCTTCAATCTGCTCTGCAGGGTGGTATTTCCAATTCCCGGACAGGTTAAGATCACCTGGCGTCAATTGGTAAGGATCCGGCGATAACCCTATTTTGTCAGCTCTTTCTTCAATTAGCCCCCCATCACCGGTACGATTGAGCACCTTGATGGCAATGGTATTTTGTCCGTTCGGACGGAGCAGATCCGCCGGCACAGGATAAGTGCGCCAAGCTCCGGATTTTATTGTTTTACCGATTTGCTTTCCATTGACCCATACGGCGTCGTAGTCATTGATGAAACCCAGCCGGAGGTGCAGGTTTTGCCCCTGTAGATTTTTGGGCAGCTCAAAGGTCTTTCTGAACCAAACTACCCCATCAAATTCTTCCAGCCCCGCCGCTTCCCATGAAGTTGGGATATTCATGGTCGGCCAATCTTTATCCTCAAAGTCAAACCGCTGCCAGTCGGCCTGATTGCCCTGGTCTTTGCTTTCAAAGTAAGTAGCCCACCAATCTGTTGCCGCCTGATCGTCTTCTGCTACCAGTGTTTCTATGCTTTTGTCCCGCGCCAGCATTTCGGCAGCGTAGGTATAAATATGCGGAAAAGCTTTCAACCCTTCCGCACTGGTCCAGGTCTCTGCATTCGTGCCGCCCCAGTTGGTGCTGATCAGCCCAATAGGCACCCCTTTTTCTAAATGAAGATTGCGGCCAAAAAAATAGGCGACCGCCGAAAAATCCGCAGTATTATTTCCTACTGCCTTTTTCCACTCACCTGGCTTTTTAAAAAACCGGAGCGGTTTGAAAGCCCCCTGACGGGGTAAGTCAAATAGACGGATGTTGGGGAAATCAGCAGCAGCAATTTCTGCTTCAGCGCTATCTGATTTGTAGACGGGCCACTCCATATTGGACTGACCGGAACAAATCCAGATATCCCCAATTAAAATATCCCTTATCGCTAGCGTATCTTGCTGATAGATGATGGTGAGCGTATGCCCTCCCCCGGCAGGTAATGCGGAGGTATTAAAATTCCAATCCCCTTCAGCACTGGTCTTAATACGGGACTTTTCGTCCTGCCAATGTACCGTAATAAAGGCGTTGGGGGCAGCTTTTCCCCAGATGTGAATATCCTGATCACGCTGCAACACCATACCATCAGAGAAGAAGGCGGGAACCTGAATCTGCCCGTAAAGCTGCACCAAGGCAGTCATGGCAAGCATTCCAGACAGATAAAGCTTGTATAGATACTTCATAAGTTGATTTTCCTGGTGAAACCACCACTAATTTCTAGAGTAAAGCGTAGTTCTATTGTAACCTACCTACCTGAGATTCTCTTCGGCTGGGTCAATGGTTCATTTTGCATTTTAGCTTTCGGGTTAGTCTCTTGTGGTGTGCCGGGGTTACATTTATTTATATATCCTACCTTCAGGGTAGAGACTAAATACTTGTTAAATGATGAAAAAGCGGCTTTTCCTTCTAGGCTTTTCCACCCTGCTTTTTGCCTGCAATCCACCCGTTGATCCACCTACCTCCCCAGCTTCTGAGCAGGGCAGCCATCCCATTGAACTTTCCAATGGGCAGTTGGATGTCACGATTGACGCCTACGGTGGTGCCTTTACCCGAATTGTGCACCAGGAACAACCCGTCAATCCACTAACTTGGGCGGTCACCGCCGCGCAAATGCCGGAAAACAATCAGGCGGGAGCACCTTTCCAGGGGCACTTCCTTTGCCTCGGCCGCTGGGGGCAGCCTTCAAAAGGCGAAATGGCAGCCGGCGTACCCCACAACGGAGAGCCGGCCAACAGTATGTGGATCATCCGCGAGCAAACGGAAAACAGTATTGAAATGGCTGCCGATGCCCCACTTGATGGAATGGAGGTAAACCGGACGGTAGCTTTACAGCCCAATGCACCGGTATTTAAAGTAACGGAACGCTTTACCAATACATTCTCCCTGAGCCGCCCAACTAATGTCGTACAACACATTACGCTGGGGCCACCATTCCTTTCCCCTGCTCTAAGGGTAAACACCAACGCCACGCACGGATTCAATCAAAAGTTTGCTACGCCCGACCCCCACCGCCTATCCTACGAATGGCCCATGGGCATTGCAGATACCACTGGCCGGCAGATAGACCTGCGACGCACAGATGAGGAAGAGAATTATGTGACCACCCATCTGTTTCCAGATACCGCTACCTACGGATGGGTAACCGCACTGCAGCCCAAAGACGGCCTTCTGCTGGGTTACGTTTGGAAACTGGACGAATACCCCTGGATCAACATCTGGAATTACTACGCCGAAGGGCAACCCGCCGCTAAGGGGCTGGAGTTTGGCACCACTGGCATTGGCGCTCCCTACGAAGCTTTAATTACTCAGGATACCCGCTTTCGGGAACAAACCTCTTTTGAGTATATTGATGCCGGGGAGACCCTCAATAAATCCTTCGCTGGGTTTCTAATCCCTGTCCCTAATGTACAAAAGGTAACAGGCCTGGATATCACGAGTACTTCCATTGTAGTGCATTTTGAGGCTTCCAGGGGTTCCACTGAGACTTTCATCTTACCAAATCCGCTTTAACACCATGAAAAAACGCTTGTTATTCACCCTGATCATTGCATGCCTGAGCTTTTGGTCCCTTCAGGCACAAGACTACCCTTTCCTCGACGCTTCCAGGGACATGGAGTCCCGCCTTGACGATGCCATCAGCCGGCTGACCCTGGAAGAGAAAATCTCGCAATTGCAGCACGCTGCACCGGCCATCCCAAGACTGGGCATCCCCGCCTACAACTGGTGGAATGAAGCACTGCACGGTGTCGCCCGCAATGGCAAAGCCACTATTTTTCCACAAGCCGTTGGCATGGCTGCTACCTTTAATGAAGATCTCATTTACCAGGTCGCGGATGCGATTTCTGATGAAGCTCGTGCTAAGTATAATGCGGCGATTCAACGTGGCATACATGCGCAGTACGCCGGCCTGACTTTCTGGTCGCCTAATATCAATATATTCCGGGACCCCCGCTGGGGCAGGGGCCAGGAAACCTATGGCGAAGACCCTTACCTCTCGGGCTTATTGGGCAGTGCCTTTGTTCGGGGGCTGCAGGGCAATCATCCCCAATACCTCAAGACCGCTGCCTGTGCCAAACACTACGCCGTCCACTCCGGGCCTGAGGAACTGCGGCACTCCTTTGATGCCTCCCCTTCCCGCCGCGACTTTCGGGAAACCTATCTTCCTGCTTTTGAGCGCCTGGTAACGGAGGCAAAGGTAGAAGCCGTGATGTGCGCCTACAACCGCGTATACGGTGAGCCTTGTTGCGGAAGCCCCGAGTTGCTACAGGGAATCCTACGGGAGGAATGGGGCTTTCAGGGGCACCTCGTATCCGACTGTGGCGCACTGAATGATTTCCACAGCGGTCATAAAGTCACTAAGGATGTAGTAGCTTCTGCTGCCCTCGCCCTGAAGTCCGGCATCAACGTCAACTGCGGCAGTACCTACGCCCGCGGTTTGCAACAAGCCGTTGAAGGGGGGCAGGTGGACGAGTCCAACGTAGACGAAGCGCTGAAGGTACTGTGGCGTACCCGTTTTAAACTCGGTCTGTTCGACCCGCCCGGTACCAGCCCTTTCGACGATATCGCCCCGGAAGTAGTCAACAGCCCGGAACACCGGTCCCTATCCCGGAAAGCCGCCCGCCAATCTATGGTACTGCTGAAAAACAATGGCGTTCTTCCTTTATCCCGGAGCCTTGAAAGCATCGCGGTAGTGGGGCCACACGCTGCAAGTGCAGATATCCTGTTGGCGAATTACTACGGCGTGACCGCAAATGCCGTGACCGTACTGGAAGGTATTACAGAAAAAGTAGGCATTGGCACCAAGGTATTCTACAAATACGGTGTACGCCCTTATCAGGACAATGCCAACCCCGTAGATTGGGTCACCGGTAGCGCAATGAGCCTGGATGCCGTAGTCGCTGTCATGGGTATCTCCGGACTACTGGAGGGAGAAGAAGGCGAGTCTATTGCCTCTGAATACAAAGGCGACAGGACCGAACTGGGATTACCTGCCAATCAGATCGAATTCCTGAAAACGCTGCGCAGCCGGGGCGAAACTCCAATTATCCTGGTTGTGACCGGAGGCAGTCCCATCGCATTGGCCGAAGTCGAAGATTTGGTGGATGCTATCCTCTGGGTATGGTACCCGGGTGAGGAAGGGGGCACAGCGGTAGCTGATTTAATTTTTGGGCAGGAATCGCCATCCGGGCGACTGCCCATCACCTTCCCCAAATCGCTGGATCAACTCCCGCCTTACGAAGACTACAGCATGGCGGGCCGTACCTACCGCTACATGGAAGCAGACCCACTGTATCCCTTTGGCTACGGCTTGAGCTACACCACTTTTTCTTACGGAGATCTGCAATCTGACCAAAACCAACTCAGCAAAGGGGAAAGTGCCACGGTCTCTGCCAAACTAACAAATACCGGACAGCGGGGTGCAGAGGAAGTCGTTCAGCTTTATGCCAGCTGGCCCGGTGCAGGAGATAAAGCTCCGCTCTTCGACCTGAAGGGCGTACAACGCGTCTACCTTGCGCCCGGACAAACCAAAACGATTCAGTTTGAGATCAGGGCAGCTGACCTGCAGCTATACGACGACACAGGCAATGCCTATTTGCCGGAAGGCCCGGTAAAGCTTTATGCAAGTGGAGCCGTACCAACTGAACGGTCGCGTCAACTGGGCATTGCAGCGCCCGCCACCCTTACGATCAATCTAAAAAAATAACCCCTATGCACTTCCTACGTTTTATGGTTTGGGGCGGCCTATGGCTGATGACAGGATGTGCTGGCAGCCCAGCTGAAGTCGCTACTGCCCAGGAACGCCCCAACATCCTGCTCATCATGGCGGATGACATGGGGTATTCTGACCTTGGGTTCTTTGGTTCTCGTATTCAAACCCCAAACCTGGACCAGCTTGCGCAAAACGGCGTGGTCTTTTCTCAGTTCTACAATACCTCCCGCTGTTGCCCAAGCCGAGCAGCCTTGCTTACCGGGCTTTATCAGCATCAGACAGGGGTGGGTGAAATGGTCAGCGATTTTGAATTGCCTGCATACCGGGGACGGCTAAATGAGCATTGTGCCACCCTGGCAGAACTACTGCAGCCGGCAGGCTACCAGACCATGATGTCTGGTAAGTGGCACCTGGGCAGTGCTCCGGAGTACTGGCCCACGCAACGGGGTTTTGAGCACTTTTATGGCATCCCGGAGGGTGGTGGCGTGTACTTCTACCCTTTCAACAAGAAGCGAAATGTCGTACTGAACGACAGTATACTGACGCCCGACAGTTCGTACTATACTACCTACGCTTTCAACGATTACGCGGTGGACTTTATCGATCAGGCTGCCGAAAAGGAAGCGCCCTTTTTCCTCTATGTTGCCCACATTGCCCCTCACTTTCCTTTGCAGGCCCCTGAATCCGTTTACGAAAAGTACATCGGACAATTCAAACTCGGACTGCAACAGCACCGGCAAAGTCGGCTTCAAACGATGCAAGCCAGGGGTATTCTGGATACTACCCTGCAATTAAGTGAGCCCGATGATTCGATTTTGGACTGGACCGCACTTTCCGAGGAAGCAAAAGACAGCCTCGATCTGAAGATGGCGATTTATGCCGCCCAACTGGAAATCCTGGATAAAGGCGTGGGCCGCATGGTGGACAAACTCAGGGAGAAAGGAGAACTGGATAATACCCTAATCCTTTTCTTGTCGGATAACGGTGGCAGTCACGAGGAAACCGGGCGCTGGGGCCAGTACGCCCACCTCACCGCACCGGTCGGCAGCCAGGGCTCCTATGAATCCCTGGGTCGCGCCTGGGCTAACGTCAGCAATACGCCTTTTAGAATGTACAAACACTGGGTGCACGAGGGAGGAATCTCTTCTCCACTGATCGCCCACTTCCCAAAGCTGACAAAAGAAGCCCGGATAGATACCCATATGGTCCACATCATGGATATCGTACCTACCTGTCTGGAACTGGCTCAGGTAGAATACCCGGATACGCTTCAAGGTAAAGCCCTCACCCCTCTGGCAGGCAAAAGCTTCCTCGATTTGATCAAAGGGCAAGCCTGGCAGGGGCACGAAGCACTCTTCTGGGAGCACCGGGGCAACCGCGCAGTACGTAACGGCCCCTGGAAACTGGTCTCAGCATATCCGGAAGATCAATGGCGGCTATATCACATCCCAAGCGACCGTATTGAGCGAAGTGATCTGAGCAAACAAAATCCAGAACGAGTAGCCGAACTGGAAATACTATACAACCAATGGGCCAGTCAGGTCGGTGTTGTACATCGAGCGGACTTAGAAAAAATGGGACACTAATGCCACGACTATTGTACTGGATTTTCGGATGGGTCGTTTTTAGTCTAGCGGGATGCCAGGAGCCTGCCGATGAGCCCGGTCCGCCCAATATTGTCTTTATTCTTGCCGATGACCTGGGCTGGAGTCAACTAGGCTGCTACGGCGGAGTGGCTTACCGCACGCCCAGTATTGATCAACTGGCAGCAGAGGGGATTCGGTTTACCCAAGCCTACGCCGGGGCAGCTGTATGTTCGCCAACCCGGGCTGCCATCATAAGCGGTCAGCACCCGGCCCGGCTTCACCTGACCGATTTCCTCAAAGGAGAAGCCTTTCCCGATAGCTTACTGGCCCAACCCAAATGGCAGAAATTCCTCCCTTTGAAAATACAGACCATTGCCGAAGTGCTACAGGAAGCAGGCTACCGCACCGCCCACTTTGGTAAATGGCACCTGAGCAAGGACAAACGCCCCCCGGAAAGCATAAGCCATAACCCACTTCAGCAAGGCTTTGAAGAAGAGTTGATTACCTACAAGCCGGACGCTGCCACCGACTCAGAAGGCGACCCGCATAATGTGGATACCATTACCACCCGCGCAGTAGAGTTCCTGAGGCGCAACCGGGACAGCACTTTCTTTTTATACCTATCTCATAATGCCATTCATGACCCCATCATGGAAAGCGCCCAACGCGTAGAGGCTTTTGCCCGGGACAGCACTTTGCTAAAGCATGAAGTGGACCCCGTTATAGCAGCGATGACCCAACGCCTGGACAGTGGCGTAGGCCGTGTCCTCCAAGCCCTGAAAGAGTTGGAACTGGAGAAGGAAACACTCGTTATTTTCTATTCTGACAATGGTGGTAAAGACACCTATGCAACACAAAAACCCTTCCGCGCCGGCAAGGGCTGGCTGTACGAAGGCGGCATACGGGTACCTCTGATCGTCAGATGGCCGGGGCGTATCCAGGCAGGCACGACTAATGAGCAACTGATGACCTCCGTAGACCTCTACCCTACCTTGGCAGCATTGGCGGGGGCTCAAACCGGCCATCAGGTACAGGACGGGCGCAACCTCCTTCCTATACTCTTATCTGATACGACCCTTTTACCGGAGCGTCTACTGTTCTGGCATTATCCGCATTACCACAGGGGCTCCGGCATGCGCCCGGCAAGCGCCGTCCGAAGTGGCCCCTACAAGCTGATCGAATGGCACCAAAAAGCATTGCTCGAACAGGCGGGAGCGCTTGAATTGTATGACCTGGAGTACGATCCGGGCGAATCCCTCAACCTGGCAGACTCGCTCCCGGAAATCAAAGATGAGCTTTATACCCAACTTAGAAACTGGCGGACAGAGGTGGATGCTCAAATGCCTTCCGTTCGTAAATAATGATAAATCCTATGCCAAAAACAATCGCTTTACTCTTTTTGCTCTCTCTTTCCCTTTTGTTTGGCTGCAAAGAGCCCGCAAATACCAATGCCTATAATTATGACATCTGTGTATACGGTGGTTCTTCAGCGGGAGTCATTGCCGCCTATGCTGCGGCCAAAATGGGCAAAAATGTCCTGTTGATTGCTCCGGACCGCCATTTAGGCGGACTAAGTTCGGGTGGGCTGGGCGCCACAGACATCGGTAACAAGTATGCCGTTACCGGGCTGAGCCGGGACTTCTACCGCCGATTAGGAGACGAGTACGACCGGATGGAGGCCTGGACGTTTGAGCCACACAAAGCAGAAAAGGTTTTCCAGGATTATATCCGGGAGGCAAAAGTGGAGGTCTGGTATGAACACCGACTGACTAAACTGAGAAAAAAAGGCACCGAAATCCAGGAAATTACTGTGGAAGACGCCGGTAAAACAGATTTTCCAACGCGGACCGTGAAAGCGCGTCAGTTTATCGATGCCACCTACGTAGGGGACCTATTGGCTATGGCTGGCGTTTCCTACACCACCGGCCGGGAGCCCAACAGCCTTTATGATGAGACCCTTAACGGCGTCCAACTACTGGAGGACAACCAATTCCCGCCCAACAGCAAGGAAACCATCTTCGTCGACCCCTACTTGGTTGAAGGAGATTCCACAAGCGGGCTATGCTGGGGCATCAGCCCCGAAGTTGTAGCAGAGCAAGGCTCGGGCGATAATAAAATACAAGCGTACAACTACCGGCTATGCCTGACGCAGGACACAGCCAATCAGGTGCCTTTCGAGCGCCCTACTGATTACGACTCTACGAAGTATGAATTATTAAGGCGCCTCATACAGGCCAGAGATGGCATTGGCTGGCAACAAAAGCTAGGCTGGTTCTACCTGCGCATTATGCACATGCCCAATGGGAAAACGGATGTCAATAACAAAGGCCCCTTTTCCACAGACATGATCGGCGCGAACTATGGCTATCCGGAGGGCAGCTACGAGCAACGGGCGACCATCGAAGCGGAACATGAGGCTTACATCCGGGGACTGTTGTACTTTCTCAGCCACGACCCGGGCATAACCCCTGAAATCCGCGCTGAAATGAGTGCCTGGGGTTGGGCTAAAGATGAATTCACCGACAACAACTACTTCCCCTACAAGCTTTACATCCGGGAAGCCCGCCGCATAATTGGCGAATACGTGATGACCGAGCATCACTGCCGGGGAGACAGCATTGCACCGGGTGCGATTGGTATGGCAGCCTACAATATGGACTCCCACAATTGTCAGCGCGTAGTGGTTTATGAGAATGGCAAAGCCATGGCACGCAATGAAGGAGATGTGCAGGTGGGAGGCTTCCCGCCTTATCCCATTGCCTACCATGCCCTGACCCCTAAGCGGGGGGAGTGTACTAATCTGCTGGTCCCGGTTTGCCTGTCTGCCTCCCATATTGCCTACGGTTCTATTCGGATGGAGCCAGTCTTTATGGTACTGGCCCAAACGGCAGCCGTGGCAGCATCCATGGCTATCGATCAGCGGAGCAGCGTACAGGAAATCGACATTCCAAAACTGCAAAAAAAGCTTGAAAAAGACCCCTACCTGGACGGCACCCTACTCGATATTCTTTCCGATAATGAGGACGAAGGGCGGGCCACAATTACCGGCGACTGGGAACAGCATAACCTGGGCGGCCGTTACAAAAAGTATGCCCTGATTACGAATAATGAAACAACAGGAGCTTCAGCTGAATTTATACTGCCGGTGGAACGGAGCGGGCGCTACAAAGTCGCCTACTACATCCCTCAACCTATGAAGCCTGCCCCCTGGGCGGACAGCATCCACATCCAAACCACTTATGGAAAGGAAAAAGCCAGGGAGACCTTCAGCCTAAGCGAGCGCAACCGGGAATGGCTGGAGCTGCCCTACCGCGACTTTAGCGCAGGCGACACCGTAAAAGTCGGCGTACAAACCAATGGCAAGCCCGGATGGATACCTGCTGATGCCGTTTTGCTGATAGCCGAAAAAAACTAAGCGCCCATACCCGGTCACTGCATGCATTTCTTTAAATTAAGGCTTTTCAAATCTACGCCTATGCCAAATTTACGCTCGATAGTTCTTTGCTTCCTGGTGCCGGTTGGGGCATTGCTGTCCTTCTCCGCCTTTACCGGGGAAATGCCACCGGGAAAACCCAATGTGGTCTTAATTTTCACCGATGATCTGGGATACGGCGATCTGGGCTGCTATGGGAACGAAGTTATACGCACGCCCCATCTGGATCAGATGGCAGAGGAAGGCGCCCGGTTTACTGAGTTCTACTCCATTTCTCCTATTTGCAGCCCCTCCCGGGCAGGGTTGCTTACCGGCCGCTACCCGATCCGTATGGGCATACAATCGGTTTTCTTTCCCGAAAGCTGGACCGGGATGGCACAGGAGGAAATCACCCTGGCCGAAGTCTTGAAGAAACAAGGGTATTCAACCAGCTGCATTGGCAAATGGCACCTTGGGCACCATCGCCCCTACCTTCCGTTGCAGCAGGGCTTTGACGAATATTTTGGAATACCCTACAGCAATGATATGGAAGCAGTGGTCTATCTGGAAGGCAACCAAGTGGCAGATCACTCTGTCGATCAACGTTATACAACCCGCACCTATACCGAGAAAGCCCTTGACTTCATCGACCGGAACACTGCCGAGCCCTTTTTTCTGTACCTGGCGCACTCTATGCCACACGTGCCTCTTTATGCTTCTGAAGACTTTGAGGGCAAAAGCCCACGGGGGCTATACGGGGATGTGATCGAAGAAATCGACTGGAGTGTCGGACAGATCCTGAAAAAACTGGAAGCCAAAGGGCTGGACAAAGAGACCATCGTCATCTTCACCAGCGACAACGGTCCGTGGCTGGCTTTTGGCCCCAATGGCGGCTCTGCCGGACCACTCCGGGAGGGTAAGCAGTTTACCTTTGAAGGAGGTATGCGCGTGCCCGGTATTATCCGCTGGAAAGGGCAGATCAAGCCTATGGAAAGCCAGGAACTGGTCAGTACGATTGACCTATTCCCTACTTTGATCCAACTAACGGGAGGCGATGTGCCCGATGACCGTCCTATTGACGGTGAGGATATTTCAGCCCATCTTTTAACGCAAGCCCCTGTCGGGGAACGTACACTGGCTTATTATTATAATGGGGAATTGCGGGCCTTCCGCAAGGGCGACTGGAAAATAAAAATGCCTTACCGTGGTAATCCATTCAAACCCTGGCGTGCCGCTGTCCCACCCCATGACACCCTGCTCTTCAACCTGAAGGCAGATATTGGGGAACAAGAAAATCTTATGACCCGTCACCCCGACAAGACCAAGGAGCTCCTATTGGCTATGGAAGACTTCAAAAGTTCACTTGGCGACCTTCCGCCGCTGCTAAAGGTTAAAGTTCCTGCTGATAACATCCACTACGAGCGGCAGACCAAATGGTTGAACCAACAAAATCAAAAATAATGAAGACACCGATTTATAGTATCGGCTATGACCTGGGCAGCTCTTCAGTAAAAGCCGCGCTTATCCGATTGGATGATGGCTCGACCGTAGGGCGGAGTGCCTACCCCGACCAGGAAATGCCCATACACGCGCCAAAGCCCGGGTGGGCAGAACAAGATCCTGAATTTTGGTGGGAATGTATCCAAAAAGTCACACAGCGGCTGCTGGAGGAAACCAAAGTCACCGGACCCGAAATTGGCAGTATCGGCATCGCCTACCAGATGCATGGCCTGGTGCTCGTTGATGAACAGCAGCAGGTCGTCCGGCCTTCCATCATTTGGTGCGACAGCCGGGCGGTAGAGACCGGGCAGGCAGGCCTCGAAGCCATCGGGCAGGACCACGCCCTGAAGCACCTCCTTAACAGCCCTGGTAATTTTACGGCCTCCAAGCTAAAATGGGTGCAGCAGCAAGAACCAGAGCAATACAAACGCATCCACAAAATGATGCTGCCCGGCGACTATATTGCAATGCGCATGAGCGGAGCCATTCAAACGACCATCACCGGGCTGTCAGAAGGTGTTTTCTGGGACTTTTCCGAAAGGCAGGTGTCCCGGGATATCCTTAAGGCTTACGACATTGATGATGCGCTATTGCCAGAAGTTGTTCCGACCATCGGGCCGCAAAGTGAATTGAACAAAACAGCGGCCGCTGAACTGGGGTTAGCCACTGGCACCCCCATCACTTACCGGGCAGGCGACCAACCCAATAATGCACTGTCTCTCGGTGTGCTCCGCCCCGGAGAAGTCGCCGCTACCGGTGGCACCTCTGGTGTCGTCTACGCTGTGACTGACCAGCCCCTTTTCGATCCACAGAGCCGGGTGAACAGTTTTGCCCATGTCAATTACCGCCCGGAAGCGCCACACATCGGCGTGCTTATGTGCATTAATGGTACAGGTATTCAGTACAGCTGGCTGCGTAAGATGCTGGCAACAGGTGCCCCGTATGATTCACTGGAAGCCCAGGCACAGCAAGCACCGATCGGTGCAGATGGCCTCATCGCGCTCCCATTTGGCAATGGGGCCGAGCGTATACTCAATGATCTGCAGGTTGGTGCTCAATTACTACACCTGGATTTTAACCGCCACGGTAAGGCTCACCTCCTGCGCGCAGGGCTCGAAGGCATTGCCTATTCCTTTATTTATGGGATGCAGATTCTTCGGAGCATGGGCCTGCAACTGGATGTCATCCGGGTGGGCAATGACAATTTGTTCCAGTCTGGAATATTCAGCCACGCTATAGCAACACTCAGCGGCTGCCAGATCGAAGTGCTGGAAACAACAGGTGCAGTCGGCGCAGCGCAAGCTGCTGCAGTCGGCGCCGGGCACTGGGACGACCTGAGTGCCATTCATGAAAACTTGAAAAAAGTGGGGCAATTCCTGCCTCAATCCTCCAATATAAATGCCTACCGGGCCGCTTACGGCTCCTGGGAGCAGGCGCTACAAAAAACCATTACAACATGAGTGTGATCAAAGGACAAAAGGAATACTTTAAAGGTATTCATCAAATTGCTTACGAAGGGCCAGAGTCAGACAATCCACTGGCATTCAAACATTACAATGCTGACCGCGTGGTTGCCGGAAAGACCATGAAAGAACATTTCCGCTTTGCCGTAGCCTATTGGCATAGCTTCTGCAATACCGGAGGAGATCCATTTGGGCCGGGTACCAAGCAGTTTCCCTGGGATGAGGCCGCCGACCCTCTGCTTCGCGCGAAAGACAAAATGGATGCCGCCTTCGAGTTTATCACTAAAATGAACATCCCCTATTTTTGCTTCCACGATATAGACCTGATAGACGAAGGGGACAGCCTGGCGGAATTTGAGAAGCGGCTGGATGCGATCACCGACTATGCCAGGGAAAAAATGGACGCTTCCGGAGTTGGGCTGCTGTGGGGCACTGCTAATTTATTTTCCCACCCACGCTATATGAACGGTGCTGCGACTAACCCCGACTTTGCAGTGGTAGCGCATGCTGGTGCACAGGTGAAGCTGGCCATGGACGCCACTATCAAGCTCGGTGGCGAGAACTACGTTTTCTGGGGCGGTCGCGAGGGCTACTTTTCCCTACTCAATACTAATATGAAGCGGGAGCTGGACCATCTGGCTACTTTTCTGCATACCGCGAAGGACTACGCCCGGAAACAAGGCTTCAAAGGCAACTTCTTCATAGAGCCCAAGCCCATGGAGCCCACTAAGCATCAGTATGACTTCGATGCTGCAACGGTAACCGGTTTCCTCCGCGCCAACGACCTAACAGACGATTTCAAAATCAATGTTGAAGTCAACCATGCTACCCTGGCCCTGCACACTTTCCAGCACGAACTTCAAGTAGCAGCGGACGCCGGCCTGCTCGGCAGTATTGATGCCAACCGAGGCGATTACCAAAATGGCTGGGACACCGATCAGTTTCCGGTGAACATCTATGAGGTTACTGAAGCTTTGCTTGTGATTTTGGAAGCCGGTGGTTTTCAGGGCGGTGGTATCAACTTTGACGCCAAGACCCGGCGAAACAGCACAGACCTTGCTGATCTTTTCCACGCCCACATTGGTGGCATGGATGTCTTTGCCCGTGCGCTCGTTGCCGCGGACCGCATTCTCCAGGAATCGCAGTACCAGAAACTTCGTAAGGACCGATACGCCTCCTTTGACCATAGTGAAGGCCGGGATTTTGAAAAGGGTAAGCTGAGCCTTGAAGACCTGGATCACATTGCCCGCCACAATCTCAAACTGGTACGACATAGTGGTCGTCAGGAGTACTTTGAGAATATCATCAACCAATATATCTAAAAATTGGCGCCAGAGTGGCAGCTTCCCGCAAGCGAAGCAGTCATTCTGGTAGCGACTCTGGATAAACTGGACTACTTTAATAAAAGCGGATGCCTAGCTCGGTTGCAATCCCCCCGTGGGTTAAAAGTTCCAACTGTAATTAGCTTACATCCTGAAATAAAAGAACGGGCATCCCGGTTACGAGCGCTGGAGTCACGCTTTGTGCCCCGGTTGAACGGGCTGCTATGGCAGCAAAAGCCTTTAATATTGTAAAATAGGTATCAACCGAGATTCCTCTTCCAGTACAGATTATCAATACTAACCTCCAAAAGCCCGCCACATTATTCAATCGTGTGGCGGGCTTTTCTAGCTTTCAGATAAACAGGTTAATATTTTTTCCTCTCCTTTCCCCAAACTTCCTTAACTTTATACATCTTACTATAATCAGCACTGAAGGCGGATAATCCCATACAAAGCAAACCCTGAGTTTGCTGCACAGTAACATAATCCTATGAGAAACTTTTTACTCCTCGCCTGCCTTGGAATAGCACTGCCCATAGTGGGGCAGATAAGCTTCCTTGACTCTACGCAATACCTCGATAACGTTGGCCTGCTATCTGGCTCGCCCATGGCGGCAGCAGATATGAATGGGGATGGGCTCCAGGATCTCATCATCCTTGACAATCGTCAGGAGCTATACATTGAGTACCAGCAGGACAACACCCCGTTTTACAACAGCCTCTACATACAATCGCTTAACAGCCCTTCCAATGGCATTGCTATTGGTGATGTAGATGGCAATGGCTACAATGACATTCTTACCGGCGGGACCTACAATGCCCTACGGCTCTTCCTTGCCAATGACGATGGCACCGACTATACGGCTCTGATAATCGATCCCGGCAACTACTTTCTACAGGGCACGAACATGGCAGATATTGATAACGATGGCGACCTGGACCTCTTTGCCGCGCATCAGGATGGGCTTAGCGCACCGTTTCGCAACCTTGGAAATAATAGTTTTTCCCTGGACTATAACCTTATTAATCCTGTTTCCGGTGTGCCTTCTGATAATTCAGGAAACTATGGTACGGTTTGGACCGACTACAACAATGATGGATCTGCAGACCTGTACATTTCCAAATACCGCCTGGGCGTTACCGATGCGAGTGATGGCAGGCGCCTCAATCTGCTCTTTAGAAATGACGACGACGACTTCACGGAAGTAGCTGCGTTCTCCGGATTACTGCCACTAGGTCAAAGTATAGCCACTGCCTTTGGTGACATAGACAACGACGGGGATTTTGACGCATTTGTCATGAACCATGACATTCCTAATGCCCTCTACCGTAATAACGGCAATGGCTCCTTCACCAATATTACCAACAACAGCGGCATACCAACTGCCCTAAGTGGCACTGGCCCGGGTGTTCAGGCTATTTTCACCGACTTCGACAATGACAGCCGGCTGGACCTCCTTTATACGTCGCTCGGGACAGACCACGCTATACTCCGCAACCAGGGTAATGGCACCTTTGTGCGCATAAACGATGCAATCCCAACCAGTGGCCGGGTGCATAGCGCAGTGGTAGGCGACTTCAACCATGATGGATTTGTAGACATCTACGCAGGGTTCGGATTTGGATTCAATCAGATCGGGACCCAACCGGACCAGCTACTGCTCAATACCGGAAACAACAATCACTACGTTGAGGTGGCTCTTAAAGGCACAGATGCCAATCCTAATGGAGTTGGTGCACGGGTAGAAGTCTACGGTCCCTGGGGGCAGCAGACAAGAGAAATCCGTAGCGGAGAAAGTTACGGCATACACTGCGGGCTGCGGGCTCACTTTGGCTTAGGCCCCAGCACGACGCTGGACAGCATCCTTATACGCTGGCCTAATGGCAATGTTGATTTCCTGGAAGATCCGGATGCTGACACCCTTTATCAGATCACAGAAGGTGACTTCTGCCAGGGCCAGGCCAGCTTTTCATCTCAGGTAAATGGATTTACAGTCAGCTTTCAGGGACAAGGCGATACTGGCACACAGGAGTACTTCTGGGATTTTAGCGACGGGAGCCAGGATACGGGCGTTGCCGTGGTACATACCTTTCCAGTTACCGGTACTTTTACGGCCTGTCTGACCACAGTTGGCAGTTGTGGTTCGGCTACCACCTGTCAACAGGTAACAACCTCCTGCTCCCCTCCCGAGGTCTTTTTTGCTCAAAATAACGACGGCCTGGAGATCAGTTTCCAGGACTTCTCCTTTGGTCAGCCTAACGAATGGATTTGGGACTTTGGCGACGGGAATTCTACCGGCGAGCAAAATCCAACACATGCCTACGATGAACCCGGTAACTACTTCGTTTGCCTGGTGGTACTCAACGGTTGCGGCAACGCTTCGACCTGCGAGCTGGTACAAGTAGAATGTGGTAGCGTAGAAGCTGATTTCTCCTTTGCAGACGATGATTTAAGTGTTGTATTCTCTGATGCTTCCAGCGCAGGTACGAATACCTGGTCCTGGGATTTTGGCGATGGGAGCACTTCCTCCAGTCAGCACCCGCAACACACCTATAGTGCACCAGGACTTTATCAGGTATGCCTGGCTGTTGATGGAGCTTGCGGTGCAAATACCACTTGCTCCAATGTAATGGTAAGCTGTCCGCCGCCCGCTGCTGCTTTCACCTTTGAGATAACTGACCTGACCGTCTTTGTAGAAGATCAAAGTGCTAACACCCCAACTTCCTGGTCCTGGGATTTTGGTGATGGTAGCACAGCCAATAGTCCAGCACTCTTTCATAACTACGATGCCCCTGGCAACTACGAGATCTGCCTTAGTATTGAAAACATCTGCGGCAACTCCGCAGTATGCGATACCATAACGGTGAGTTGCCCTTCTCCACAGGCAAACTTCACTTACCAGGCTGACAACCTACTCGTCGACTTTCAGGATGACTCCGGGGGAGGCGTAAACTCCTGGACATGGGTGATTGATGCGCAAGACACCCTTACCGGGCCATCGCCGACGTATTTGTTCCCAGGTTCTGGTACGTACGAGATTTGCCTCAATGCGGCTAGCATTTGTGGCAGCAGTATCTACTGTGAGACCCTTGAATTAGACTGCAGTAATGCCCCCCTTGGCTTCTCAGTGGACCTCGACGGGCTACAGGCTACCTTTACAGATACCTCTTTTGTACAAGCAGACAGCTGGTTTTGGCAAGTCAACGGGCAGGGAGTAGGCGGAGGAAGCACTTTTGACTTCACCTTCCCAACTACGGGTACCTTTGAGGTTTGTTTGCAATCCAGTGGCCCCTGTGGCATACTCAGCACCTGCACAACCGTAGATATCGATTGCCTGCCACCCGATGCAGCCTTTGCCAGCAGTGCCAGTGGCTTATCTTATACCTTTACGGCTGATATGCCCGGCAGTGCGGAGACATGGTCATGGGACTTTGGTGATGGCAACAGTGCATCGCAACCCAACATCATGCATACCTATTCTTCGCCCGGGACTTACGAAATTTGCCTGACTGCCTCCAATGAATGTGGAAACAATGATGTCTTCTGCCAAACCGAGTCCGTAGGCTGCCCAGCCCCTAATGCCGCCTTTGAGCACGTGACTGATCTGCTCAACGCCTCCTTTTTTGATGCCTCTTCCAACAACCCGGCCCAATGGGAGTGGAACTTTGGAGATGGTAATACATCCACTCAGCAGAACCCTACGCATACCTACAGTGCTGCCGGCAATTATGAGGTATGCCTGAACACCAGCAGTATCTGCGGCTCCGATGAATTTTGCACACCGCTCATTATTGAATGCCCCGAGCCTCTCGCAAGCTTCGAGGTACAAACAGATGAATTGACCATTGCCCTGACCGACCTCAGCCCCAACCTCCCGGATGAATGGGACTGGGATTTTGGCGACGGCAGTGCCAGCAACCTTCAAAACCCATCCCATACTTTCGAGGCGCCAGGTAGTTATATCATCTGCATGATCAGCAGTAACACCTGTGGCAGCAATCAGTCTTGTCAGCAAATAATAGTCAGCTGCGCAGCTCCGGAACCAGCTTTCGCCAGTACTCCAGACGAATTGACGGTATCTTTCCAGGACAATTCCACAAACACCCCAGGCAGCTGGTCCTGGACGTTCGGCGATGGCAACAGCTCCGCACTGCAAAGCCCGGCCCATGCTTATGCTGTTCCCGGTAACTACGAAGTTTGCCTGACCGTGGAGAGTCTCTGCGGTGCCAATACGGTATGTGAGCAGTTGACTGTCGCCTGCAGCGCCCCTTCTCCCCTCTTTGAGGTTGAGGAAGATGAACTTACGGTTGATTTCTCCGATGCAAGTACGAACAACCCAACGAGCTGGTTCTGGACCTTTGGGGATGGCAGCTCAGCCAATACTGCTAACCCGGTTCATACCTTTAATCAACCCGGAACCTATACGGTGTGCCTGCAAGCCAGCAGTATTTGCGGAAGCGGTACCAACTGCGAAACGGTAGAGGTCAGCTGTCCGGCACCTCAAGCGCAATTTTCCTTCCAAAAATCAGAACTTAATGTCGCATTTTTCGATGCTTCTGTAAATGGCCCTGCATCCTGGGCCTGGGATTTTGGCGATGGATCCACTTCTACGACATCCAATCCAACGCACACCTACAGTACCCCGGGCGAATATTCAGTATGCCTGACGGTGAGTAGTGTCTGCGGTATGACCGAGGTTTGCCAGACCGTCGTCGTAACCTGTGCAGCCCCACAGGCCGACTTTGAATTCACACCTAATCAGCTCAACCTTATTTTTACAGATGCCAGTACCAATACCCCCACTTCCTGGAGCTGGGACTTTGGCGATGGCAACAGCAGTGACCTGCCTGACCCTTCTCATATCTTTGCAGAACCAGGTATATACACGGTTTGCCTCACATCAAACAGTATTTGCGGCACAACCGAGGTGTGCAAAACAATCGGGGTGACTTGCAATGCCCCTCAATCCAATTTCACCCTGTCTGATACAGAGCTTGAGATAGCGTTTCTGGATGCTTCTTCCAACAACCCTGATATGTGGTTCTGGACATTTGGTGATGGCAGCAGCAGTATAGCTCAGAACCCGTCTCACACCTATAATAGTCCGGGCAATTACCTGGTATGCCTGCAAGCCTCTAGTGTCTGCGGGTCAACCCAGCGTTGTGAACTCATTACGGTGACTTGTGCGCCTCCACAGGCTAACTTCGGATATGAAACCGAAGAGTTGCAGATTGCCTTTCAGGACAGTTCGGCTGCGGAGACCATCGCCTGGCTGTGGACCTTTGGAGATGGCCAGAGCAGTACCCTACAGGCTCCGGTTCATGCTTATGCGGTACCTGGCACCTACGAAGTTTGCCTGACGGCAAATGGCCTCTGTGGCAGCACACAATTCTGTGACTCAGTGACGGTAGATTGCGCTGTTCCGTGGGTTAACTATAATTGGATTGCCGAAAACGGTTTTGTCAGCTTCTTCCAGTTAGCAGACCCTACTGTAACGGAATGGAGTTGGGACTTTGGAGACGGTAATACCTCAGACCAGCCTAATCCATTACACACTTACGATACTTCGGGTGTTTATCCGGTTTGCCTTACGGCTTCAGACCTCTGCGGCAGCAATACTTACTGTGACACATTGGAAGTCATCATTGTAGGGGTAAAAGAACCTGTCCGGGCTTCCATTCAGGTCTTTCCCAATCCCGCTAATAAAACTGTGCAGCTTTCTACTTCCAGGGCTATCAATGGCCAGGTCTACCTCCACAATATGCAGGGGCAGCAACTAGGCCATTGGGCGATGAACGGCAGGCTCCTGGAGGTGCCATTGAACAACTTCCCAGCCGGGACCTATCTAATACGCCTTGAAACCCAGGCCTACCGGTGGCAGGAGCGGTTACTGATTTTAAGATGAATAAAATCAAAAGTCTTCTGAAATGGGTACTAATTTGCCTGAGCGGATTAATTATACTCTTGCTTTTATTCATTGCTGCTGCCGATCATTATCTAAGCTCTGAAAGAGGTGCCCGGTGGCTTTACCAGGATATTGAGCAGCCGCTACAAATTAGTCGCACCACCAATCAGGTGCGGTACTTACAAATCGGAGATACGACCAAAACACCGCTTTTGCTTATTCACGGAGCGCCGGGCGGGCTTTTTGACTGGTTACCAGTAGCCAAACACGATAGCATTTACCAGCAGTACTATTTGCTTATCCCGGAACGGCCTGGCTACGGAGGGACTCAGCCTAAGGTCTCAATACCCTCGATAGTTGACCAAGCAGTAGCTTTGATGCCACTGCTCGAAAGGCAGTCCGCTCCTGCCGTTGTTCTGGGACATAGTTACGGAGCGCCCATTGCGGTTGCGCTTGGGGCACTTGCGCCATCCTCTATCCGGCATATATATGGGGTATCCGGTGCTTACGCCCCCGAATTGGAAATCACTTTCAGGATATCCTACTGGATAGACGCTGAGCTTTTCAGGTACCTTCTCCCCTGCCCTTTATGGATTTCGAATATAGAAAAGCTCGAACACCCCAAAGCACTGAAAGAGGCTGTGCCCCTTTTCAGGTCTGTAAACGTTCCCACTACACTGGTACACGGAACCGCTGATGACCTTGTACCTTTTGAAAACTCTACCTACCTCCAGCAGTTACTGCCTGGTGACGCCCCACTCATAGCGCTTCCTGGGCATAACCACCCTGTGCATGTGATGCTACCTGACTATTTCGTCAATCTTTTATTGGGAAACAGCCCGTTATTGCCAGAGGTAAAAGAGTAGTATTTTGCTCTAATCCGGGGGGGGCACCGTCAAACGGCTAAATACTTGCCAAACTCCGAAGGAATGATAGATAATTGACTGGGGCAACGCCCCGGGAATTTAGTGGCAGTTGGTTTGAGCCCTGCAAGGGCGGCACTCTGTGCAATTTGCTGCACACACTAATTCTGGTTTAAATAAAGAAGAAAACACTAAATGAGTAATTTGCAACTATAAAAAAGTAACCTACTACCACAGCATTTCCTTTGTCTTACTAACTTTACACTATGCAAAAACCACTACCTTTATCCACCCAACTTAGTAAAAATGGCCCTCCCTTTTCCCGCGTTATATTCGGCGTCATGAAATGGGGCATTTGGGGGCACCAATTGAATACCCAGTCTATGCTCCGGCTCATTGAAGAGAGCACCGACTATGGCATCACTACTTTCGACCATGCTGATATCTACGGTAATTACACCACAGAAATAGCGTTCGGCGAAGCGCTTAAGCAACAGCCAGGTCTCCGGGACAAGATTCAGTTGATTTCCAAATGCGGGATTAAGATGCAGGTACCGCAGCGGCCGCACCACCGCATGAAGTCGTACGATACCAGCCCGGAGCACATTCGTGCTTCTGTAGACCGGTCCCTCCGCAATTTGAATACCGATTACCTTGACCTGCTGCTCATTCACCGTCCCAGTCCGTTGATGGACGCCGACCTCATTGCCGGAGAGTTTGAGTACCTGCGAAAAGAAGGGAAGGTACGGCACTTCGGAGTCTCCAATTTCACACCCAGCCAATTCGAATTGCTCAACAGCCGTTTCCCGCTCGCCACCAATCAGGTAGAAGCCTCGCTATTACACCTTCCACCATTTACAGATGGCACGCTCGACCGGTGCCAGCAGTATCAAATCAAGCCTATGGCGTGGTCGCCTTTGGGAGGTGGTACGATTTTTAGCCGGGAACCGGACAAACGGGCCAGTCGTATTTTAAGGATGGCACAGACCATCATTGAACGCCGGGAACAAAATATTGGAATTGACCAGTTACTCCTTGCCTGGTTAATGCGGCACCCCTCCGGTATCCTGCCCGTAGTGGGCACTGCCCGCATTGAACGATTGAAAGCCGCTGCTGATGCCATTCATATCATGATGAGCCAGGAGGAGTGGTTTGAGTTACTGGAGGCTTCAACCGGAGAGGAGGTAGCCTGACGATCCAACCCACTACATCGGTCGCACTCTCCCCCCACAGAGGGTAGTACCCAAAGCCAGTACGATATCTGCAACGTTCCATTCGTTGTTTGGTCTGAGTGCACCAATTTTGGCAGGGTTTATAACCGTATGCCCGGCCCTATGGGTTATCTTTGCATTAAAAGCGTATTGGGCATTAACGACGACTTCGTCAGTAAGGTGCTTAACTTCTTCAACCGAAAAAAGTAACCTGTGGAGCAATCATCAAAACGCAGTTATATGGTGGGGTACGCCCTGCTGGGGGCGCTGTTTTTCCTGCCATTCCTGGGAGGTGTTCACTTATTTGACTGGGACGAGATCAATTTTGCTGAAATCAGCCGTGAGATGCTCATCACAGGAGAATATACCCGGGTATACGTCAATTTCGAGCCTTTCTTTCAAAAGCCACCCTTCTTTCTTTGGTTGCAGGCTGCGGCTATGGCTGTTTTCGGGGTTGGGGAATTTGCTGCACGTTTCCCCAATGCCCTTTGCGGGATTGTTACCCTCCCCTTACTTTTCAGTATAGGACAACGGCTCAAAGGCGCTACGTTTGGACTGATCTGGGCGGGCGCTTACTTTGGTGCTGTACTTCCCTTCTTATATTTCAAATCAGGCATTATTGATCCCTGGTTCAATTTATTCATTTTCCTGGGCATCTACTACTTTATTCTCGCTTACTGGAAACGCGATGGCTTTGCCGGGATTAACCTGATTAAAAGCAAGTGGTGGTATCTGTTCCTGGCAGGTTTCTGGATAGGAATGGGTATGTTGACCAAGGGTCCCGTTGCCTATCTTATTGCGGTGTTGACCATGGGAGTCTATTGGGTATACCAGCGGTTCCGGTTCTATATAAATGTGCCACAATTTCTCTTCTTTACTTTCGCTGCGACCCTCGTCAGCCTCATTTGGTTTGGACTGGAAGCCCTTAAAAATGGCCCGGAATTCATGGTGGAGTTCATTACCTATCAATACCGGCTTTTCAGCACCCCTGATGCCGGACACCGGGGTTTTCCCGGTTATCATTTCGTGGTATTGCTGTTAGGGTGCTTCCCGGCTTCAGTATTTGCCTTGCGCGCATTTTTTAAACTGCCACAGGAGCCGGAACCCTACCAGGTAGACTTTCGGCGGTGGATGAAGTTTCTGTTTTGGACCGTTCTGATTCTATTCACTATCGTTAAATCAAAGATTGTCCACTACTCTTCAATGTGCTACTTCCCGCTGACCTATTTAGCTGCTTTAACCATTGAAGGCTTGATCCGGGGGGACATTGAGTTTAAACCCTGGCTCAAAGGCTTTTTGTACAGTATAGGCGGGCTGTATATATTGGTTACGCTGGCATTGCCTGTGGTAGGGATGCAGGCAGAGGTCCTTGCGCCTTTGTTCAAAGACCCGTTTGCGCAGGGCAACTTACAAGCAGATATTAACTGGACGGGCTGGGAGGTAATACCCGGCTTATTTTTATTAGGCCTTTTAATCCTGTTCAACTACTATATGAAGCGGGAGCGCAAACGCGCTTTTATAGTGCTCTTGGGAGGAACTGCGCTGTTTATTATGCTAACCCTGGTATTTTTTATTAAACGTATTGAAGGGTATTCCCAGCGTGCTGCAGTTACTTTTTTTGAAGAGCGAGCTGAAGAAGACGCGCACTATTTGGTTACCGGATACAAATCATATGTACACCTCTTCTACGCCCGCCCTCAAGAGGCAGGCGAGGCTTGCTTTAAAGATGCTGAATGTACAGAGGCGCTGCTAAATGGCCCAATAGAAAAGCCCGTATATTTAGTAACTAAAGTGCATAAAGCGGACGAACACCACAATAATCCTAACTTAGAATTGTTAGAGGAAAAAAATGGTTTCGTCTTCTTCCGCCGGCTGCCGGAATAAGGGTGTAAAACGGTTTTTAATTTAATTTCATTACTTTTGGTATAATAACCACTCCATCCTCTATGAGGCGCTTCATAAGACCAAAATACAGCAGACTCAAAGACGAAGAGCTAATCGACCTTTACTTGCAAAAGGAGGATGACGTGGCACTCAACAAGCTTTTGGACAGGTACTTGTCTAAAGTCTATTATGTGGCGTTGGGTATTCTAAAAAGCCCGGTGGAGGCTCAGGATGCATCTATGGAGGTTTTGGCCAAACTGCAGGAAAACCTCTCAAAGTATCCGATCACCAACTTTTCTTCCTGGTTAATCAAAGTGGTCAGGTCTCACTGCTTTCGAATTTTGAAAGACCGCCTAAAGACCAGAACATCCGAGCTAAAAGAAAATAATGCCCCGGCTTTTATGGAATCGCCTTCCTTTGATGCTCTTGACGGTAAGACATCAGATACAGAACAGCTTTCCAAAGCTGTGAACGAGCTTAAAGAGGAGCAAAACCGATGTATTGTCGCCTTTTATTTCCAGGGGCTGAGCTACCAGGAAATTGTTGAGGAAGAAGGCTTTACGCTCAACGAAGTAAAGAGCCACATCCAAAATGGTAAACGAAACCTCAGATTGCAGTTAACCAAATGAACATGGACAATAAAGAAATGCACAAAGGAAGGAAAAGCCTGAGGAAAGCAGATTTTCTTCGCTTTCACCGTACTGGTAAGGTAGATATTGATCGATCTGAATACGATGAGTTTTCTCAAGCTGCTTTGCATGGAGTTCGGTACCAGAAAGAAGACCCTGCGGTGGTTTTCTCTAAAATGGAAAGGGCGCTCGGCGTCGCTGCCCCACCTGCCAGGAATTTGAATAGCAGGAAAATACTTACAATAGCCGCTAGCTTTCTCGTATTGCTTAGCGTGGCTTACATAGCTCTGTTCCAAACCTCCACGGTCTCAGGAGAAGAAATATATAACGCTCACTTTTCTTCCATTAGCTATGTTGATAGTGATTTACAGCGTGGCACCCGAACCGACGGGAGTGCCAAAGCCAGTATTAAGGATAAAGCCATTGAAGCTTACAGTGCTGAAGATTATGCAACAGCCGAAGGGCTCTTTCAGCTTTACCTTCAGGAGGAAAACCCTACAGACCGCACCGCCCGTTTTTTCTACGGCATTACCCTACTGGCCCGGGGAAAAGTTCAAGCAGCAATTCCTATTTTTAAAGATATTAAAAACAATCCTCCTGTAGCTGGCCTGCAGCGCCCGGCTACCTACTACCTGGCTTTGTCTTATGTCAGGCAAGATCAACCCGAACAGGCTCTGCCACATTTACAGTCATTAACAGATAAACAAGACAGGTACGGTAGAGCCGCAAAAGGAGTACTGAAGGATTATGGGCTCTAACCGCTCTTACTCCTCCACCATACTCCCACAGCGGCTATCACCACTATCAATCCAATTATAAGGCCCCAGGGGTAGTCGATCAACATAAAAGAAGCCCGCTCTACCGGAGAACGGTCACCGGTGTACACAAAACCGCTCCAATAGTAAGGGTGAGCAAAAAGTTCATCATTATTCAGGCTGTACAGTTTAGCTTGCCGCAGGGCTTCTGCCTTATCCAATCCGTCTTTTATTCCCTCATAAAACACCCTCACTAAATCAGGTACGAGATCGTCCTTGATGGGCCAGAGGGTCATCACTATGTTTGGGCAGCCCGCATAGGCAAAAGCATGCCCCAGGCTTACCGCTCCTTCTCCAGCCTGAACTTTGCCAAAGCCCGTATTGCATCCACTTAAGAAGCCTAACTGAGCCGGAATTGATTGTCCGTATATCTCAAATACATTGAGTTGCCCATCCTCACGTTCCGTTTCTTTTAATAGTAGATGAGAAGCCGTAGGGAATTGGTCATTGATTGCAGTGTGTGTAGCGAGATGTACGATACCAGAACTTGAGCAATTCCTTTTAAAAGCTTCCTCCGTAGCTTCATGCCCTCTGAAAAACTCACCCCGGAAGAGCTCCTCCAAAACGCGAATTTCTTTCTGTGCCCCTGGCAGAGCGCCGTATTGACCTGAAGCCCTTACACTACCTGCACCTGAGGTAAATAAGGGAGCCATAGCCATAATACCATGACGTTTACCGACTGCTTTCTGTATCCCTTCGTATTGTAAAGCAGTACTGCCGGACAACAACCTGCGGATCCGGTAACGTTCCATCAGATACGACTTTTTACGACCCTCCACGTTATCCGTAACAAGCTGATCAAAAGGGATGTAAGACAAAGGGCCGTCGGGTATCAAGACTAGTTTTTCCCCTTTGATATACGCCTGCAGTGGTTCAAAAACCTGTTGGTAGACCCGGTGGCTAACGCCTGCAAACGCCGGGTCCTTGCTGCGCAATGCTTCATGCAGAGCTAATAGGTCAGCTGCCAGATTCTCTGCTGGCAGACGCAGAAAGTGTGTCGTTTCTGCGTCTGCCAGTAGTACATACCAGACGCTATCCGACTGAAAATACTCAATCATGGTTTCATCTGGCGACAGCACCTTTTCCCGAACGGTCTTCAAGTCAGGCATAACCATTTCAATCCGGGTGTTGTAATACCGTGGAAACTGGTCCTTAATGATTCGGAGCAGGCTGTCCTGGGCATTGCGCAACCGCTCCTTTTCTGTTAGCCACTGTTTTTTCAATTCAGGTAACTCATCCAGCCAATCTGCTTTCAGCTTTAGCTGATAAAAGGCGATATCTTCCCTGATACTCCGTTCTTCTGCAACCAATGACTCGGGTATATCGTGGAAGCGGGCAGCCTCCATTTTATTTAGATTTTCCAATACAGACAATGCCTTGTTTTTCTCCATATAAAGAAAAGCCCGTTCGAGTAACGAGTCTGCCTGCGACTGTTGATAGAGCCTGTAATGCAGATCAATCAGTGCATCGTATAGGGCTCCGGCATTAGCAGCCATCATATCTCTGGACAACTGGCTCTGATACGAGAGCCGGGAGGCCGTCACTGCGGAGTCTGCCGATTCAAGAATATTCAACGCTGCCAGCTGCAGTTCTGCCTGCTGTTTTTCAATAGCCAAATCTTCAAGTAGTTTAGCCTGCAATTCAAATAAGGTCAGGGTGTAAGCAATGGCTTCCATGGAGTGCCAGTCTGGAAAATCGCTCACTCCTACAGGCTCATAATCAGGTACCAATATTTGGTAGGACTTCTGCACTGCCCACAGTGCTTCCTCCGGTTTCTTTTGGGTACGAAGTATCCTGCTTTTGATCATTTGCGTACTGGCAGATGTTCGAATCCTATTTGAAGACACTTGCTCCGCCTCCCGAATAAACATCAGCGCTTTCCGCTGCTGATTGGACTGGTGGGCGTTTCTGGCCAGATAGTTGTAAGCAATCTGGAGGGATTCTGAATCGTCGAAGGTCGGCGCATGGGCCTTGGCCTCCTTTATTATTTCATCAAGCAGCCTATCACTTTTTGCGGTTTCGCCCATATCGCTGTAAACCCAAACGAGATTGAGCTTAGTAGAAAAGATGCTCTCAGTCAAGGTGTCACTCAATTGCCTCCGGATATTAAGGGCTTCATTAAGGTAGCTAATGCCGTTTTCCCAGTCTTTAATCTCGATATAAAAACAACCCAAATTATTGGCTGCCTTGGCATACTCTTTATCCTCTACCGCAGCGTTGAGTGCTTTTCTTTGGATAAACAGCGCTTTTTCAAAATCTCCCATTTCAGCATAAACGTGGGCACGGTTGTTTTGGGCCCCAAAAATCCCACTCTGGTCTTCAAGTTCCTTTACGATCAGCAGTGCAGTGTCTGAATAGGCCAGTGATTTTTTCCAGTTGCCCCGGCTACCGTAAGCGAAACCCAGGTTCGTATAGGCCAGGGAGGAATATTCCGTGTATTGCCCGTGAATACGTTGTGCAGATGTTTTTCCCTCCAGGTAAAAAGCTATCTCTTTTTCGTAATTACCAATACCACTGTAGTAAAGCCCCATATTGATTAGCGTGATGGGGTAGAACGACAGGGTATCGGTACGCAAATGGGCGTTAGCAACTTGATAGGCATCCTGTACTGCAGTGCCCGCGTCAGAAAACCTGGCTCCGCCTTCAAAGGCCATCTCGCTGGTCCAGGTCTTGATATAGGCCATCGTGTAATAATCTTCGGATGCTTCGAAATAAGGATACGCTCGTTCGTAAGCAGAGTAAGCGGGGGCATAAGCGTTGGCAGCCCGAAGAGCGTCCGCTTCACAAAGCAGTAAAGCGGGTGTTTCCGGTTCGGTTTGAGCTGAAACAGTAACTGCAATAGCCAAAAGCCCCGAAAACAAAAGGATTTGCTTCCATAGATTCATAATCTCTCTGGTCGTTTAGACATTGAAAGTACCTTTTTGCGCCTACAAATGAAAGATTATATCGTAATTTGAAAACATTTTCGACGAAATGCAGTTATTCCCCCGTAATAGGTTTTAGTTAAAATAGTTGAGTTGCATGCAGGGCATTTATCCTGTGTGCAATTTTTTTTTGCCTATGCTTATCCCGATCGTGATTTTATTTTCTGTTTTTTTTCTACTCTACCTGCTGATACCCAAGGGAACCCTGGTACACGAGGCTACCCGCTTGCCGGAACTATGGTGGAGGTCCCTTAGCAGCGGTCTTCCAAAAGCGAAAGCCTCCAAAATGGTCTACGGGGAGCACCCGCGGCAATACTATCTCTTTTGCCCCGCTCAGCAACAGTCGTCTGTCCCTGAAAAGTGGATCATTTACTTTCACGGTGGGAGCTGGCGGTGGGGAAAGCCGGACTTTTTTCTGTCTCATGCCCGGCAATTTACAGACCTTGGATTCAATGTCATTCTCCCTTCCTACCGCCCTTGCCCGAAGTCCAATTATGAAGACATTAATCAGGATCTGTCCGCTTTGCTAAAACGTCTCCATGAAAATCATCCGACCTGGTCGCCCGCCACAACTTTCACCGGCGGCATGTCGGCTGGCGGGCACCTTGCTGCTTTGTTAGCCTTAGACCACTCCATATCCAAAGTCGTCATGTACAGCCCCGCTGTATTCAAAGGTTTCTTTGCGCTGGGCGCCCCGCTAGATCTAAATCAGATGCCCGATAGCTTTGCTATTCGGGATCTAACGGGACCTAGAGAAGGAGGGCTATTTCAAAAAGCCAATCCCGGTCAGCACCTACCCTTAAGCCCTTCACAGCAGGCACTCGTCATACACGGAGAGCTTGATGGAATGGTCCCGATTAGTGTCTCTGCGTCCTTTGTCCATAAAGCCAGAAAAGAGACGCCCCAACAAATAGAATTTCATCGCATTCACCGGGGTACACACCTCAGTGTAGCCGCCTGGCCTTTTCAACAAAAACAGGTCCATCAACTGCTAACAGCCTGGCTCCAATCCCAGGCAGGCCATACCCCCATGCAATAGCTGCCTGATCTGAGATAATTCTGGGTGCTGTCAAAAGACGGTCAGAGCATACCAGGAAAATAAAACATCCCACTCTCCCAACCGTTTGATTAGTATAAAATAGTGATAAGGCTGAAAATCAAACGAATATATGTCTAAACAATCAAATCAAAAACAGCAATCCCCGGATGGGAAACCTAAATCGCCCTCTGGCAGGTCCCCATCATGGCTGTTATACGTTTTGCTTGCCCTGTTGCTGGGCCAAGCTCTTTTTTATTTTACCGGGGATCAGGCAGAAGAGATTTCCTGGAGCCGTTTTAAGCAGGAAATGCTGGGCAATGGGGATGTATACAAAATTGATGTCGTTAACCAGAATACTGCCGAAGTCTACATTAAGCCGGAAGCACTTACCAGCAATAAATACCCCGAAGTAGACTCCAGTCAATCCGGTCCGCATTATACTTTTAATATAGGCTCGCTGGATAACTTCCAGGAGACCCTGGAGGAGAACGAAGCCAGTACAGGTAACGCCATTGACCTCGCTTTTAAGGAACGAACAGACTGGATGGGCAATATTCTGTCCTGGACATTGCCTATTCTGATTATAGTGGGCATTTGGGTCTTCATCCTTCGCCGTATGCGCCCCGGTGGCGGCATGGGTGGAGGTGGCAATATATTTGACATTGGTAAGTCTAAAGCTAAGCTTTTCGAAAAAGGGTCTAGTGACGTCACCTTCAAGGATGTTGCGGGATTGGATGAAGTTAAAGTGGAGGTAAAGGAAGTTGTTGATTTTCTGAAAAATCCTTCCCGTTATACCAAACTGGGCGCAAAGATCCCGAAAGGGGTACTACTGGTGGGCCCTCCCGGTACGGGTAAGACCTTGCTCGCCCGGGCCGTTGCAGGACAGGCAGAAGTCCCCTTCTACTCTATTTCCGGATCCGAATTTGTAGAGATGTTCGTAGGCGTAGGGGCGTCCAGGGTGCGGGATCTTTTCAAGAAAGCCAAGCAAACTTCTCCAAGTATTATCTTTATTGATGAGATTGACGCTGTCGGTCGGTCCAGGGGAAAAAATGCGGCCATGCAAGCCAATGACGAGCGGGAGAACACGCTTAACCAAATCCTGACAGAGATGGACGGCTTTGGCACGAATACCGGGGTTATTGTGATGGCAGCGACCAACCGTGGCGATGTCCTCGACCGCGCCCTGCTGCGCCCCGGTCGTTTTGACCGGCAAATTTACCTGGAGCTGCCTACCCGCCTGGAGCGCAAGGCAATCCTGGAAGTACATACCAAGCCTCTTGAACTATCAGATGACCTTGACCTGGAGACGCTGGCTGCCCAAACGCCGGGGTTCTCAGGGGCCGATATTGCGAATGTATGTAATGAGGCCGCCCTCATCGCTGCCCGTCGAAATAAAGACCAAGTAGAAATGAAAGATTTCTACGATGCCACAGACCGGGTAATTGCTGGTCTTGAAAAAAAGAGTAAAATCATCAGTGAAGGCGAGAAAAAGGTCATTGCCCACCATGAGGCCGGGCATGCTACCGCAAGCTGGTTCCTCAAATACGCTGATAACCTGCTCAAAGTATCTGTGGTACCGCGCGGGCGTTCATTGGGTGCAGCCTGGTATCTGCCCCAAGAGCACGTCATTTATAATACAGATCAGTTTCTGGACCGTATCTGTACAGCACTGGGCGGGCGTGCAGCCGAGGAAATCATCTTTGGAAAAGTCTCTTCCGGTGCGTTGGATGACCTTGAAAAAGTCACCAAACAAGCTTACACTATGGTCGCGTATTATGGCCTGAATGAAAAGCTGGGCAACGTCAGCTATTACGATAGTACCGGTCAAAGTGAGCAATCCCTGCAAAAGCCTTACAGCGAAGCTACCGCTAAAGTTATAGATGAGGAGGTGCATAAACTCATTGAAGAAGCTTACCAGCGAACCCTCAGCTTACTAAGAGACCACCGCAGTCAGCTGGAAGAACTGGCACGGCTGCTGCTTGACAAGGAAGTAGCCTTCAAAGATGACCTGGTCGCAATATTTGGAGAGCGGACCCAGGAAGTTGAAGCCTAAAAGGTATTTGGAGGTGATTTATCAGTAAAAATCACCTCCAAACCTCTCTAAACCCCTACCTTTGATACCTGATCAATTCCCGGGACTTGGAAAAGCATACGCTCTACGAACTCACTGAATATATCCGCCGGATCATCGCGCTGAATCTGCCAGCACCGGTTTGGGTTAGCTGTGAAATTTACCAGCTCAACATTTCCCGTGGGCACCGCTACCTAAGTTTGGTCCAGAAAGCGGAAGGTAAAGATGAAATTCTGGCTCAAAGTGATGCCGTGCTCTGGCAACGACAGTACCGAAAGCTGGAACGGCAAATGGGTCAGGATTTGCTCCAACTGCTCGTTGAGGGAACATCCGTATTGTTAAAGGTCCGGGTAGAGTTTAGCGAGCGTTATGGCTTCAAGTTGATCATTGAAGATATTGACCTTTCTTACACGATAGGGCAATTGGAACAACAGCGACGAAATACCCTGGAGCGCTTAAAAAAAGAACAACTCCTTTCCAAAAACAGCTCAACTACGCTTCAGCTCGTGCCTCAGCGGCTGGCGGTTATCAGCTCTCCCACTGCTGCAGGGTTGGAAGATTTTCTGCGCCAGCTCGAGCAAAATGAGTACGGCTATCACTACCAGGTGAAAATCTTTCCTGCGGCGATGCAGGGCGCCAAAGCCCCCATCGAAATTGCCCGGCAAATCCAAAATATCCAAAACCTGGCCAGACCCTATGATGCCATCATTATTGCCAGAGGTGGTGGTGCCCGGCTGGACCTGGCTGCTTTTGACGACTATGAATTATGCGTTGCTGCAGCCAATTGCCCTGTTCCTGTAATCACTGGCATCGGGCACGAGATTGACGAAGTATTGCTCGATAAGGTAGCCCACACTTCTTTGAAGACCCCTACGGCAGTAGCTGAATTCCTGATTGACCGGGCAGCCAGGTTCGAAAGCCAGCTGGTAGAGATCAGTTATACTATATCGCGCCTGACCCAGCAGCGGTTTAACCAGGAGCAGCTTCAACTTGAGCGTTGGGCGCAGGCATTACAGCTCTTGTCCAATCGTAATCTAAGCTACCAAAACCAGCAAATTGATCAGTTAGAGCAGTTAATTCCTCCAGCCACGAGGCAACATCTGCGGATGCAGGCTCAGCAAATTGATCAGTTAGAAGAGATGCTCCGCTTGCTCAGCCCGGAATCGACCTTAAAGCGGGGGTACACCCTGACTACCCTTGAAGGTATACCTGTGGCTTCTGCAAGAAACGCAAAAAAGGGTGCTGTTCTGACAACTCAATTTAAAGATGGTACCGTAAAAAGCAAGGTGCAATGAATATTACCTACGAAGAAGCCATAAAAGAACTACAGGAAACCGTAGCTCAATTGCAGGAAGACCACATTAATATTGATGAGTTATCTGCAAAGGCCAAACGTGCCGCTGAGCTTATTGCTTACTGCAGGGAAAAACTACGCGCCACAGAAGAAGAAATTGGTGGGCTATTTGAGGGATAGGTCATAAGAACAGCCGTCTCCGCACTAGTTATGCGAAGACGGCCATTGCTCATCAGTCTACTGGTAGATTATTCCCGCTTGAAGATGTAGCGCGTTATGAAGATACCCTCACCGTCGTCTCCTCCTGCACTACTTTCCACACCAGAGGTAACGAATGCCATTTCCCAGCCCTCTGCGACCAACTGATTGATACGCGAGCTGACCAGGGCGTCATTGGAAGCGATGTTTTGGAAATTAATCCCTACCAGGCTGTAAAAATTCAGGAGCTTAGTTTCTGAAAACTCATCTACTTTAGCATCCCGGCGCCTAATATCCCGCTGATTGCTGGTTTTCCCATCCGTCCTTTCTGTTGTAAAAGCATCGGCGTCTACTTCTGTTTTATTTTCGATTATCCGGGACCGGCCTAATCCTCCTGGCACAATGGACTCAATGGTGGTCAGAATCTTATACTCCTGCGCTTGCCCAAAGGTCAGAAAGCCGGTGAGCGCAAATAAAGAAAAAAGGATCTTTTTCATGTTAAGTCGGGTTTGATTGGTGAATTAAGCTTTAAAATTAAACCCCATTGTCCTGATGTGCCAGTCCCCGATAACATTTAGCATAACCTTAATACCGTGAGCGCATTAACTTAAAAACCTTAACGGGTGAATCGCATCCGTTCGCCTTTTTTAGACTCATCAAACTGTCCGTGATGGTAAGCTAAGTGTCCGCTAACGATTGTACTTTGCACTTGCCCTTTGAACGTATGCCCTTCGAAGGGCGACCAGCCACATTTGTACAGCAGGTTGTCTTTACTCACACTCCATTCTTTGTTGAGGTCTACTAAAACGAGGTCTGCCCAGTTCCCTTCGTCAATATAACCGCGCCCCTCAATTAGGAAGCAGTCGGCCACCGCATGGCTCATTTTTTCGACGATCCGCTCCAGGGTGATCTTACCGGCATGATAATATTCCAGCATAACGTTTAGCGAATGCTGAACGAGAGGCACGCCAGAAGGTGCACTAAAGTAAGGGTTTTGCTTCTCTGCCCAGGTATGAGGCGCGTGGTCTGTAGCGATGATATCCAGCCGGTTGTCCAGCAAAGCAGGTAAAAGTTCGACCTGTTGCTCCGGGCCTTTGATTGCTGGATTACACTTAATCTGGGTACCTAAAGTAGCATACTGCTCACTATTGAAATACAAGTGGTGCACGCAGAGCTCGGAGGTGATGCGCTTTTCTGACAGAGGGATATCATTTCGGAAAAGATCCAGCTCTTTGGCCGTGGAGATGTGCAAAATATGGAGACGGGTATCGTGTTTTTTCGCTAATTCTACCGCAAAGGAAGAAGATTTATAACAAGCCTCTACATCCCGAATGATTGGATGATACTCCACCGGGATATTTTCGCCAAACTGCTCGCGGTACTTAGCCTCATTGGCGCGTACGGTCGCTTCATCTTCGCAGTGCGTGGCAATCAGCATAGGCGTTTTGGCGAAAAGGGATTCCAGGGTTTTGGCATCGTCTACCAGCATATTCCCCGTACTGGAGCCCATGAAAATCTTCACTCCACAGACATTTTGTGAGTCTGTTTTGAGCACCTCCCCGATGTTGTCGTTGGTTACGCCCATAAAAAATGAGTAATTACCCATAGACACAGCCGCTGCCCGATCGTACTTTTCCTGTAGCTTTTCCTGGGTAATTGCAGGAGGCTTCGTGTTTGGCATTTCCATGTAGGAAGTTACCCCACCCGCTACTGCAGCCCTGGCTTCCGTGTAGAGCTCCGCTTTATGAGTAAGGCCTGGCTCCCGAAAGTGCACCTGGTCATCAATAATACCCGGCAGCAGGTGCAGTCCTTCCGCATTGATTTCCTGATCTGCGGCAGCATCAATGGTAGGTGCTATTTTCTCGATTCGGCCATTTTTTACGAGCACGTCAGCTGAATGTATCTTGCCCCGGTTAACAACCTGGGCGTTTTTAACAAGTAGGGTCTTCATCTTGCGTATATTTTGTGTTGCCCTGAAAATAGGTTACGTGGGGCAATCGGACAAATTTTTCTTACTTTACATATGGAAACTACACCGTACGAAGGTTATATGTCTCAATAGTCAAACCGGGCACTCAAAAGAGCTGCAAAGCGTCCACTTCGCTCTGTGATAGTGTCTTTTTATTTTAGCCCCAGTCCACTTTGCGAAAACGCTTCACATATCTGCTGATCATTCTGGGTTGGAGCCTTTTTCAGCCCGCCCTTGCCCAACCCCTTCATTTCCAACGGTACGGGATCAAAGAAGGATTGGTGCACTCCGGTACCGGCAGCCGGGAAGTCATTATTCAGGACCAGGAAGGGTTCATTTGGTTTTCTACTCACCACGGCATCAGCCGGTTTGATGGCATGTCATTCAAAAACTTCCGCTACGACCCCGGCGACCCCCATAGTATCGGCAACAATTACACGGTCGGTATCGTCGAAGCCGATGACGGTAACATATGGGTAGGCACAGCTGACGCCGGTTCATGAATCTAAATGGTGGTGCATGGTGGGACGGGGATATTGTTGAAATATACTTTGTTGTCAAAAGGATCAAATAGCTCTAAATCAATACGAATGCTGATAGCTTTTGCATAATAGATCTGGCTCTTGGCAGCCTGTCGCAAAGGTAGCGGGGAAAAGCTTTTTTTGATCCTTTCGGCTGTCTAGGTCATGCGCGGGCTCCTATTGCCTTTGGGTTTGATTTTGCCGGCTCCAGCCCAGTAACGGCTGGTATGGAGTCGGCAAAATTACCTAGCTTTGCAGCCCAAACTTACGCGAAACGACCATGGCATATCAAGACTCCATCCTTCACCCTGATTTCAAAGTCGGCGTCCTGGGCGGCGGGCAGCTCGGCAAAATGCTCGCTCAGGCCGCTAACAACTGGCACCTACCGCTTTATCTGTTAGATGATTCAGATACCTTCCCTGCCGGTCGGGTTTCTCCTTTTTTCTCGGAAGGGAGCTTTAAGAACTACGACGATGTTTACAACTTTGGTAAGGATAAAGAGGTGCTCACCATAGAGATCGAGCACGTCAATACCGAGGCGCTCCGCCAACTGAAAAAGGAAGGAGTCAGCGTCCATCCTGCACCGGACCAATTGGATATCATCAAAGACAAAGGGCTGCAAAAGCAATTCTACGACAGGCACAATATTCCAACCTCTCCTTTTGCGCTTTATGAGAATGAAGACGCCGTTAGAAAAGCGGTCGCTGAGGGAAACCGCCCCCTACCTTTTGTACAAAAGTCCCGTACGGCCGGCTATGATGGCCGTGGAGTCAGCATTATCCGTTCGGAAGCGGACCTAAAGGACAAGCTGTTGAGCGGTCCATGCATGATTGAGGACCTGGTAGAGATGGACAAAGAAATCGCTGTCATTGTAGCACGGAATGAAAGCGGGCAAACGCAAGCTTTCCCTGCTGTGGAAATGGCTTTCAACCCGGATGCCAACCTGGTGGAGTTTCTCTTCTGCCCCGCCAATATTAGCGAAGAAGTGGAAGCGAAGGCTGAAGCCCTCGCTGTACAGGTCATTAATACGTACGGTATTTCCGGACTGCTGGCGGTAGAGCTTTTCCTCGACAAAGCAGGCAATCTGCTGGTCAATGAAGTGGCCCCCCGTCCCCACAACAGCGGGCACCATACCATCGACAGTTGCTATACTTCCCAATTTGAACAGCACCTGCGGGCCATTCTCAACCTGCCCCTCGGCAGCACCAAGATGAAGTCGCCATCCGTCATGGTCAACCTACTTGGCGCACCCGGCCATACGGGCCCCGCTTACTATAAAAACCTGGAAGAATGCCTGAAAATTGAAGGGGCGCATTTCCACCTGTACGGTAAAACCACCACCAAACCTTTCCGCAAAATGGGCCACGCCACCATCGTGGATGAGTCCATGGAGCGGGCGGTGGGTAAAGCCCGTTGGATTCAGGAGAAGCTGGAGATTATTAGCGGGGTCTAATCCCAATAAGTCCCGGCAGACTCCGTTGCTTCCGACTGTTCGTTTAGCAGGCTTTGCAATTCAGTTACTTTACCGGGATACTGCTCCGAAAGATCGAACCGCTCACCCGGATCCTGGTCGAGGTTGAAAAGCAACGGTAGTTGCCCGTCAAAGTAGTCGATGCCGGTCTGGCTAGAAGTGATCCGGTGCAACTTCCAGGGCCCTTTCCGTACCGCCTGCAATCGATTGCCCGGACCATAGTAAAAGAAGGGGCGATCCAATAAAGTATCCCCCTGCAAAAGCGGCATTAAGTCGTCTCCGTCTATTGCCCGGTCTTCCGGGATGGATTGTCCTGCCAAATTGAGCAGCGTAGTGTACCAGTCCATCGTATTCGCAGGAGCACGTTGTACCTGACCCGGAGAAATTGTTCCCGGCCAGCAGGCGATACCCGGCACCCGCATACCACCTTCCCAGGTGCTGCCTTTCCCGTCACGAAGGTGACCTGCGGAGCCGCCTTTTGGCCCTTTAATGATCCAGGGGCCGTTGTCACTGGTGAATAGCATCAGGGTATTGTCCGATAAGCCTGCTTCTTCCAATGCCGAACGTATGCGCCCCACCGCATCGTCAATTTCCTCCACAACATCGCCGTAAGTACCTGCACGGGAATGCCCCTTAAATTTGGCTCCCGGATGTAAAGGGACGTGCGGCATCGCAAAGGGGAGATATACAAAGAAAGGAGCCGGGTCTTTTTCTTTCATAAACGCTAAAGCCTGCTGAGTGTACAACCCGGTAAGTAAAGCCTGATCGGGGTTTACACCTAAAGTATCATTACCGGAGAGCAGCGCAATATCAGGCCATTTAGGCGGAATCATATCGTTGCTGTAAGGTAGCCCTACATACGTATCGAAGCCATTTTGCAGGGGTAGGTATTCAGATTGGGTGGAGCCCAGATGCCATTTTCCAAAACAGGCGGTACGATAACCCGCTGCTTTCAGCCCTTCAGCTAAAGTATGCTCTTTGGGGTGTAAACCTCGTTCTGATTTGGGGTACAGTACCCAGTCGAAACCAGAGCGTATAGGATAGCGCCCGGTCAAAAGAGCATACCGGCTCGCCGTACAGGCCGGGGAAGCACTGTAAAACTGCGTAAAAAGCATTCCCTCAGCTGCCATTTGGTCGAGGTGTGGCGTGGCAAGGGTCGGATGCCCGTAGCTTCTAAGGTCACCGTAGCCCAGGTCGTCACAAAATACAAGGATAATATTAGGCGGGTCCTGATCTGCTAAAGGTGGGATAGGAGGAGTACCGCTGCAAAAGAACAGTACAAAGACCGTTAACAGGGAAATCAGTATTTTTTGTTGAAGCATAAGAGTAAGTAGTTATACTCCAAAGCTAAAAAACGCTTTCTTCTATTCCTACTCCGCTGTTTCATCCGCGCGTGCCAGTCCCGCCTTGTACGTTTCCAGACATCGCTCCCGTGCCATCTTGTGGTCCACTACAGGCTCCGGGTAGGCGTCGGTCCCAAATTCAGGCACCCACTGCTTGATGTACTTGAAGTCTTTGTCAAACTTTTTTTGCTGAGAATAAGGATTGAAGACCCGGAAGTAAGGCGCAGCATCAGTCCCACTGCCCGCCGCCCACTGCCAGCCACCGTTGTTGCTGGACAGGTCGTAATCCAGCAGCTTTTTAGCGAAGTAAGCCTCGCCCCAGCGCCAGTCAATCAGCAGATGCTTGGTCAGAAAGCTGGCTGTAATCATACGGACACGATTGTGCATAAAGCCAGTGGTATTCAGCTCGCGCATGCCAGCATCAACAATTGGATAGCCTGTTTTGCCTTCACACCATTTTTTGAAGTCCGCTTCGTCATTGCGCCAATTGATGTAATCATACTTCTGGCGAAAGGACCGCGCCGCTACGTGCGGGTATTCATCCAAAATTTGCGCATAAAAATCCCGCCAAATCAGCTCATTCAGGAAGGTCTCATTGAGTTCCTTCGCACGCCAGGCCTTTTCGCGTATACTGATTGTCCCAAACCGGAAATGAATACCCAGGCGGGAAGTCCCATCGATTGCAGGAATATCCCGGGTTTCGTCGTAGGTACGGATCAGTCCCCGGCTTACGGTTTTAGCCGGGATTTCAATTGCTGTCCGCTCAAAGCCCATATCCTCCAAAGCAGGCATATCTAAAGGCTCTGTTTTCAGGTATTGATCTGAATGCTCCTCAACCGCATACGGCTTCAGATAATAAGAGATTTCCTGCTCCTTCCCTTCCGAATTAACGAAAACATCCATTCGGTCTTTCAGATTAGCTTTCCAGGTGCGGCTGTAGGGTGTAAACACCGTGTAGGTCCCTCCAGCCTTTTTCTGCACTTCTTCTGCTTCAAAAATTACATGGTCTTTAAAGATATGCAGCGGAATATCCTTATCATTTAGCATTTGCTCAACCCTGCCGTCCCGTTCTTTGGCGTAGGGCTCGTAGTCCCGGTTGGTATAGACCGCCGCCACGTCGTACGCCTCCAGTATTTCAGGCCAAACTGATTTGGGAAAACCATACCTGATAAGCAATGAATGCCCCTTTTCCTCTAATTTGGCTTTCATTGCACTGAGGGTATCGTGCAGAAACTCCACCCTTGCGTCTTTGGAGTCCTCCAGGTCATCCAGAATCTCCCGATCAAAAATAAACAGGGGCAAAACGGGATGGTCTCCCTTCAGCGCATGGTACAAACCTGCGTTATCGTGCAGCCGCAAATCGCGGCGGAACCAAAAGATATTTACCTTTGACATAGACGAGTTAAATTTTCGGTGAGGAAACAGGAAAAATAGCTGTTTGTTTACCAAAAATAATACCTTGAATATTTTGTAATTTTGGCAATCAAGAAAAGAATCCCCTATGAAAAATACTTGTATAATCCTGCTTGCCACTATTGTGTTGTCCGTTTTAGCGGGCTGCAATAGCGAGCAGCAAAACCGGCAGGCCTCTATTGCTGAACTGGAAGCCAAATCAGAAGGCAATACAGACGCCGCTACCGCTAAAATACTAATTGAAGCGTATGAAGACTACACCACTGCTTACCCGGATGACGAAGCCTTCACACCTCGCTTTTTATATCGGGAGGCAGCACTAAAATACCGGCTTGGCGACTTCGATGCTGTAGCCGCTTTACTACGACGCCTGCTTGAGCAACATGGTAATTCAGCAGTCGCTCCTCAGGCTATACTGATGCTGGGAGATGTATACAATACCGAACTGAAGCAACCCAAGGCAGGTCAAATGACCCTGCAGGCCCTCACCCAACGCTTTCCGGATAGCGAAGCTGCAAAAACAGCCGCAAATCAGCTGGGCAATACTATGATTGCTATGGAGGATGAACTGGAGGCCCTCCGTTTATCCATCTATAATGATTCACTGGCCCGGCTGGACTTCAGACAGGCAGATATGTACATTCAGCAATCAGAATTATATAGCTTGTTGATGCCCGACTCTGACCTAACTCCGCTCTTGCTGTACCGCGCCGGAGAAGTCGCCCGGTCCGCCCGCAATTATGAAAAAGCGCTGGAGTTATACGGGAAATTGCATGAGGAATACACAGAATACGAAAAGGCGCCTCAGTCCTTATTCATGCAGGCCTTTATCCTCGACAATGACCTTAAACGTTTCGATGAAGCCGGGCAACTATACCAAAGCTTTATTGATCAATATCCGGATGATGATTTCACGTCCTCCGCCCAAGTGTTGCTGGAAAACCTGGGCAAGGACGAGGAAGAGATCATTCGTAACCTCAACACCAAAGCAGAAGGCAAGCCAAATCAGTAAAACAAAACTATAAATAACCAAGATGTCCAGAAATTACGACCTCTCCGATCCTACCGACCTTGATGTACTCAAGTCTGACTTCGAAATGTACAATGCAGATGAATGGCAGAAAATGATTGACTACACTTTACAAGATGGCAACAAACGCCTGCTCACTTACGATGAACGCGGTGTCCTCATGCAGGCCCGAAAAAAAGCCATCTATAATAACCATCCTACTTCAAAACAGATGGTCTGGGCACTCGAAGTTGCTGATAAAATAGAAGCACATAAAAAAGAAGCAAAAGGATAACCCCTTCCCTTTTGCCTCAGCTAGCAATGGTGATACCAGGAGTTTGGGCACAAACTGTGTGCGCACACATCTTTAGCGGCAATTGCTAGGTGCTTCTGGTAGATTTACTTATTTTTCGTTCCATGAAACAGTACCTCTACCTTTTAATCATTACAGGTATACTCTTCACGGGCTGTCAGGGTACTGACAACCAAAGTCTTAGCCAAACCACAAAGACTTTTGTGCCCCAAACTGAAGAGAAAACCGGTATCGGCTTTACCAATACACTTACCGAAACAGAAGCCCTGAATGTCCTATCCTATGAGTACTTCTACAATGGAGGCGGAGTTGCGGTAGGCGACCTCAATCAGGATAACTTACCGGATTTGTATTTCACCGGCAATATGGTGCCAAATGCAATGTATCTGAATAAAGGTGATTTTGTATTTGAGCCTGTGACTGAAAAAGCGGGCGTTGCCGGCCGGCCGGAAGGCTGGAACACGGGGACGACCCTCGTTGACATCAACGACGACGGGTTGCTCGATATTTACCTTTGCTACTCCGGAGACAAAACTGCCGAAATGCGTCGGAATCAGCTTTTTGTCAATCAGGGTAATGATGATGAGGGCGTGCCGGTCTTCGAAGATCAGGCTGCAAAATACGGCCTCGACTTACCCACCTACTCTACGCAGGCTCTTTTTTTCGACTATGACCGCGATGGTGACCTGGACTGCTATCTGCTTAACCATTCGATTGAGGATTTTCAAAGCTTTGATGCTGCCTATGTTAAAAGTTTGACTGATGAATTTGCAGGCGACAAGTTGCTGCGCAATGAAAAAGGTATTTTTGTTGACGTCACCGCTAATGCCGGTATCAAAAGCACCCCGCTTGGTTTTGGTTTGGGCCTGGCAGCATCGGACCTCAACGGTGACGGCTGGCTGGACCTCTACATCTCCAATGACTACATTGAAGAAGATTATCTCTATATCAACCAACAAGATGGCACCTTTAAAGATGAGCTCAAGCAGCAGCTTGGGCATATTTCTCATTTTTCAATGGGTTCCGATATTGCCGATTTCAACAACGATGCCCTACCGGATATCCTAAGCCTGGATATGCTACCGGAAGATAACCGCCGGCAAAAGCTGTTGTATGGTCCGGATACCTACGAAAAGTATCAATCTATGCTGCGCAATGGGTTTTACCACCAAATTATGCGCAATATGCTACAGCTAAACAACGGCGATGGCACCTTTAGTGAAATCGGACAGCTGGCAGGGATATCTAATACCGATTGGAGTTGGGCACCGCTGTTCGCCGACTTCGACAATGATGGATGGAAGGACCTTTTTGTTTCCAATGGTTATCTGCGGGACTATACCAACCGGGACTTCGTTTCCTATTATGCTGATCAGCGCATTCAGGAGAAGCAGGGGGAGCCATCTGATGCCCTGTTGGATATCATCGCCAAAATGGAGTCGACCAAAACCCCCAACTATATCTTCCGGAACAATGGTGACCTGACCTTCACCAAAAAAACAGCTGCCTGGGGCTTTGATGAACTAGTGCTGACCAATGGTGCAGTTCATGCGGACCTGGACCTGGACGGCGACCTGGACCTGGTGCTCAACAATATCAATACCACCGCTCGTATTTACGAAAACCAAGTAGCGAAGGGCCATTACCTGCAGCTTGCCCTGGTGGGGCCCAAGGGCAATCGGCATGCGATCGGGGCCAAAGTCACCCTTCAGGTAGGCGACCACACTTATCATCAGGAATTCATCCCTTCCCGTGGGTTTCAGTCTGCTATACATACGCCCCTGCATTTTGGACTGGGCACAGCGATAACGATTGACCAGTTGACTATTCAATGGCCCGATGGTACTGCAACACAACAGAGCAACGTACCTACAGACCAAGTCCTAACAGTGACGGCGGAGCAGGCCCAACCCTACACCGCCCCTCCTGCTCCACCTGCTATTTATCAACCTTCCGAAAACGCACTGCCCTTTGTCCATCAGGAAAATAAGGGCATAGACTTCAAACAGCAATCCCTGCTGCCCTATGCGGTTTCTTATATGGGCCCGGCAGTGGTTGCCGCCGACTTTGATGGAGACGGACTCGAAGATGTTTTTGCAGGTGGCGCTAAAATGCAAGCCGGGCAGATTTTCCTGCAGCAGCCGAACGGGATTTGGGCGCCAAAGCTTCAGCTGGCACTTACCAATGACCTTATCATGGAAGATGTAGCTGCGGCTGCATTTGATGCCGATGGGGATGGGGATAACGACCTTTACGTTTGCAGTGGAGGTTACCACTACCTCCCTGAAGACCTTGCCTTGCAGGACCGGCTTTACTTAAACGATGGAAGCGGCAACTTCGAAAAAGCAACTCGTGCCCTGCCTCTGATGCGAACCAGTAGTGGAGCAGTAGCTATTGCAGATTATGACGGAGATGGGGACCTCGATATCTTCTCAGGGGGACGGCTCGTCCCTGGTCAATACCCCTTGCCGGCACGCAGCTACCTCCTGGAAAACGATGGTAACGGAACCTTTAAAGATGTGACGGCTGAAGCTGCACCTGACCTGAGCCAACCCGGCATGGTTACGGCTGCACTTTGGGAAGACCTCAATAACGACGGGCAGACCGACCTGGTCATCGCCGGAGAGTGGATGCCTGTTACCGCCTTCATCTACCAAAACGGACAACTGCGCCGGAATGATGACTTCTTTGGTGAAGCAACAGAAGGCTGGTGGTGGTCTCTGGCGAAAGCAGATATGGACGGGGATGGCGATACCGACCTGATTGCCGGCAATTTGGGTCAGAATACCAATCTGAAAGTCTCGGCAGATATGCCCGCTGTCCTGTACTATGGTGACTTTGATGACAACGGAGCGGTGGACCCAATTATCACCCACTACATACAGGGGGCACCCTACCCCTTCATTAGCCGGGATAACCTATTCGGACAACTGGCTGCTATGCGCAAAAAGTTTAAGGACTACGCCAGCTACTCCAATGCTCAAATTGAAGATGTGCTTTCGCCTGAGCAACTGGCAAGTGCTGAACAACTGACGGCAAAAACAGGCAAAACAGGGTGGCTGGAAAATCAGGGTGATGGCAACTGGGTAATGCATGACCTGCCTCTACCCGCACAAATGGCCCCGGTCTTCTCCATTTTACCCGTCGATGCAAATAATGATGGTCTCCAAGACTTGATCCTGGCGGGCAACCTCAGTGAAACGAGATCAACTATGGGGCCCTGGGATGCCAATTACGGTCAGCTATTCCTCAATCAGGGCAATGGCAAATTTGAGTACCTGCCCCAGCACCGAAGCGGACTGAGCCTGGTAGGCGATATCAGAGCAGCAATTGCATTGAACGGGGGTAACGACCTGCTGTTTCTCCGCAACAATCAACCTGCCCTGACTTATCAAAAAAACAAAGCGGCGACAAACTGATATGGTTTACCACCCTCTGCTTCTGGTATATGCAGCACCTGATGGTGATTAGAGCTGTCACGACTTTAAACTAAAACCAACATGAATTTAACCCTATTAGATACGGGGATTATCCTCGGCTACATCGTCCTGACCGTTCTTTTCGGCTTTTGGGTTTCTAAGCGGGCATCCAAGGATATGCAAGCGTACTTTCTGGGGGGTAACAAAATACCCTGGTACCTTTTAGGCCTTTCGAATGCCTCTGGCATGTTCGATATTTCGGGAACCATGTGGACCGTAACCATCCTGTTTGTTTACGGGCTCAAAAGTGCATGGATCCCTTGGCTCTGGCCGGTTTGGAATCAGGTGTTTGTGATGGTTTTTCTTGCCATTTGGCTAAGGCGGTCAGGAGTCCTTACCGGAGCGCAGTGGATTACCTTTCGGTTTGGGGACAAAACCGGGGGGCGGCTATCGCACATCATCGTCACTGTTTTTGCCGTGGTTAGTGTGTTTGGCTTCATTGCCTACTTTTTTGAAGGGATTGGCAAATTTGCTGTTATCTTTTTTCCCTGGGATTTATCCCTGGACCAGGGCATCATACAACTTACTTCTGAACAATCCTATGCCCTGATCCTTATCGCAGTGACCACGCTGTACACCATCAAAGGTGGCATGTACAGTGTCGTTGGCACAGAGGTCCTGCAGTTCGTCATTATGACCATCTCCTGCTTTGTCGTAGGTATTATTGCTTATACCAATGTAAGCGAAGAACAGATATTGTCGGCGGTGCCGCCCGGCTGGACAGAGCTGTTTTTCAGTTGGGAAATGGACCTTGACTGGACCGGTTATTTGGACAGTGTGAATACCCGAATTGAAGAAGATGGTTTTGGGGCTATTGGCTTGCTGCTCATCGCCATGATTTTCAAAGGTATTTTTGCCAGCCTTGCCGGGCCGGTGCCAAGTTACGATATGCAGCGGGTGCTTTCAACCCCTACCGCTTCTCAGGCCGCTAAGATGAGCGGGCTGACCATTTTGGTACTATACTTCCCACGCTATCTGATGATTGCAGGTTTTGCGGTCCTTTCCCTGGTTTACCTGACTCCGGAGTTCCGGGGTATGGGCGCTGAAATTGACTTTGAAATCGTCTTGCCCCTGGCCATTGAACGATTCGTTCCACCTGGTTTTCAGGGTTTGCTGCTGGCTGGTCTCCTGGCTGCATTTATGGGTACTTTTGCGGCCTTCATTAACGCCGCCCCCGCCTACCTTGTCAATGATTTATACAAAAAATACATCAACCCTGAAGCCAGCGACAGAACTTACATAAGGTACAGCTACCTGGCTTCCTTTATACTCGTTGCAATTGGATTAATAGGCGGGTTTTATGCCCATAGTATAAATTCGCTTACGCTTTGGATTACCTCTGCCCTTTACGGTGGCTACGCAGCGGCCAATGCGCTCAAGTGGATTTGGTGGCGCTTCAATGGGTACGGCTACTTTTGGGGTATGATAGGCGGCCTGATTGCCGCTACCATTATTCCATCCTTATTTCCGGAAGTTTCTGCCATTTATCTGTTCCCGGTTATCTTCGCCATTTCATTGGCGGGCTGCCTCATTGGCACTTACGCTACACCTCCCGAAGACGATGAGACACTTATGGCATTCTATAAAAAAACCAACCCCTGGGGGTTTTGGACGCCCATCCGGGAAAAAGTACTGGCGGCTGACCCCGGCTTCAAACCAAATCGCGCTTTCGGCAGAGATATTTTCAATGTTTTAGTGGGTATTGTCTGGCAAATGACCCTGGTTATAATGCCTATTTATCTGCTCATCCGGCAGTCTACCGAACTAGCGGTAAGCTTTCTGATTTTTCTCATTACCACCTGGCTATTGAAAAAATACTGGTGGGACAACCTAGAAGATTAAATTTTATGCAAATCACAGGAACCTTCCTGGACGAAATCTCCCACGATATCCCCCACCAAAACTGGGGCCCGGAGGAGTGGAACGCTGACTTTCAGCATATGAAGAATATGGGGATCGACACCGTGATTCTCATCCGCTGTGGCTATAAAAACTGGCTGACCTACCCTTCTACTGTGTTGCAGCAGGAGGAGGGCGCTTATGCCCCACCTGCCGACCTGGTACGTTTGTTCCTGGAGCTTTCCGAAAAGCACGGGATGGCTTTTTACTTCGGGCTGTACGACTCCGGAAAGTACTGGTGGGAAAAAGGGGACTTCCAACGGGAAGTAGACCTCAACTTCAAGGTTATTGATGAGGTATGGGAATGCTACGGCAGCTCCCCTGCCTTCAAAGGCTGGTATATCTGTCAGGAAGTCAGCCGGAAAACAGCCGGTATTATTGATCTTTACCGGCAGCTCGGGCTGCATTGTAAAAAAGTAAGCGGCAACCTTCCCACACTGATTTCTCCCTACATCGATGGAGAGAAGGCAATCATGGCCAGCGAAGCGGAACTGTCCAAGGCGGAAGCCGTAAGCCTGAAACAGCACGAAGCCGAATGGAACGAAATTTTTGCGGGTATTAGGGATGCTGTAGATATTGTGGCCTTTCAGGATGGCCATGTGGACTACCATCAACTCGCCGATTACTTTGCGGTCAATAAACGCCTGGCCGACCACCATGGGCTACATTGCTGGACCAATGCCGAGTCCTTTGACCGGGATATGCCGATCAAGTTTCTGCCAATCAAATGGGAAAAGCTAAGATTGAAGTTAGAAGCCGCTCGTACAGCCGGATTAGAGAAAGCTATTACCTTTGAATTTTCCCATTTTATGAGCCCACAGTCTGCCTACCCGCAGGCTGGCCATTTATACAATCGATACCAGGAATACCGAAACGACATCTGACCATGCTAAATGCTGGAAAATATATTGACACTTTTTCAAAGGAGCTCACCGAGCACGTCATCCCCTTTTGGGAACACCACTCTCCTGATCGGGAATACGGCGGCTACTTCACTTGCCTGCTCCGCGAAGGAAAGGTCTATGATACTGATAAATTTATCTGGTTGCAGGCCCGTCAGGTCTGGACTTTTGCTATGCTTTACCATAAAATGGAAAAGCGGCCGGAATGGCTTAACCTCGCTCAACTCGGTGCCGATTTCCTGGAACGGCACGGAAGAGATGCAGCAGGCAACTGGTACTTTTCACTGCGGCAGGATGGGCAGCCACTGGTACAAGCCTATAATATCTTTTCGGACTGCTTCGCTGCAATGGCCTTTGGGCAGCTCTATCAGGCTACAGGAATAGCTCGCTATGCCGAAATTGCCCGTACTACTTTTGAGCGTATTCTCGCGCGGCAAGACAACCCGAAAGGAGTTTACAATAAGCTGGTCCACGGCACCAGGCCCCTGAAGAGCTTTTCGCTGCCTATGATCCTATGCAACTTATGCCTTGAGCTGGAGCCGTTACTGGATCAACACCTGGTGGAAACTACGATCGACCATTGTATAGACACCGTCATGAATACCTTCTACGACGAAGATTCTGGCCTTGTCCTCGAAAATGTGCAGCCCGATGGGCAGCTGAGCGACACCTTCGAAGGCCGGCTGCTCAACCCCGGGCACGCACTGGAGGCCATGTGGTTTGTTATGGACCTGGGCGAACGGCGGTCCGATAGTGCCCTCATACAACAAGCGATGGAACGTGCACTATTTATGCTGGAATACGGATGGGATAAGGAAGCCGGCGGCTTATTTTACTTTATGGACCGCAAAGGCGCTCCCCCTCAGCAACTAGAATGGGACCAAAAGCTCTGGTGGGTGCATCTGGAAGCTATGGAAGCCTGCCTCAAGGGCTACTTGCACACCAGGGATCAGCGTTGCGCAGACTGGTTTGAGCGTCTCTACGAGTACACCTGGCCCCGCTTTTCTGACCCGGAATACGGCGAATGGTTTGGCTATCTGAAGCGGGACGGCACACCACTGCACACCGCAAAGGGTGGAAAATGGAAAGGCTGCTTCCATGTACCCCGTGCCCTTTGGGGCTGCCGGGAAGTATTGCTTACGCTCGACAAGTAACAGCCTCTACCCACTCATCTAAGTTTTTGCTTCCTGCCCTACCTGTGCCAAAGCAGCTTCCACAATTCCATCATCCGCCATATTGGGCACTGTAACTTTCAGTCCCGGATAGGCTTTCATCGTACGCTGAATAGTGGACATTGCCCCACGGTTTCTGGCCCAGGAACGCCGGGCAATCCCGTTATTCACATCCCAAAACAACATACTCTCGAGCCGGCGGTCTGAATCGGCCGTGCCATCAAGCACCATGCCAAAGCCACCGTTCATCACCTCGCCCCAACCTACGCCACCCCCATTGTGGAGCGAAATCCAGGTTGCCCCGCGGAAAGCATCTCCGATTACGTTATGAACAGCCATATCCGCCGTAAACTGCGAGCCATCGTAGATATTGGCTGTTTCCCGATAGGGCGAATCTGTTCCCGATACATCGTGGTGATCACGCCCCAGCACCACTGGTGCACTAATTTCACCTCGTTCAATAGCCTTATTGAACGCACGTGCTATGCGAATGCGCCCTTCAGCATCCGCATATAAAATTCTTGATTTGGAGCCGACAACCGGAAGATTGTCTTCCGCACCCTCGATCCAGTTGAGATTGTCCTGAAGCTGAGGGCGGATATCCTCAGGGCCTTCCGCCAGCATCTCCCGTAATATTTCACCTGCAATTTTATCCGTTTTTTGAAGATCTTCCATCGTACCCGAAGTACAAACCCAGCGGAACGGCCCAAAGCCATAGTCGAAGCACATCGGGCCCATAATATCCTCGACATAAGAGGGATAGCGAAAATGCCCCTCCGACTCATCCAGCCAAATGTCTGCACCAGAATTACCCGCTTCTTTCAAAAAGGCATTGCCGTAGTCCCAAAAGTACATACCGCGCTCTGCCATGGTATTAATGGCGCGAACATGACGGCGCAGGGTATCCCGGACTTCTGCCATAAACTCCACGGGGTTTTTATCCAACAGGGCTTTAGCTTCGTCAAAGGTATACCCCACCGGGGTGTAACCCATGCCATCAATATTGTGCAGAGAGGTCTGGTCGGAACCCAGCTCTATTTTCACGTTGTCACTGGCAAGACGTTCCCATAGGTCAACCACGTTGCCCTGATAGACGAGGGCAGTTGCTTCCTTAGCCTGTCGGGCCTGTTCTATACGCGGTAGTAATTCATTCAGATCTGTAAATACATGCTCCGCTTTGATATATCCATCCGTCACGCGCTGCTGAACGGCATCCGGGTCAATTTCTGCGACTACGCCTACCGCACCGGTCACTTCGGCAGCAATGGTTTGCGCTCCCGACATACCGCCCATTCCTGAGGTGACAAAAACTTTGCCGCGCAGATTTTTTTCGCCCAGTCCCATTTTTCTTCCTGCGTTGAGCAGCGTAATCGTTGTGCCATGTACAATACCCTGTGGCCCGATATACATAAAGGAGCCGGCAGTCATTTGACCGTAGGAAGTTACCCCCAGGGCGTTGTATTTATTCCAATCCTCTTTTTTGGAGTAGTTGGGAATCATCATCCCATTGGTAATCACCACTCTCGGCGCTTCCACAGGAGCAGGGAAAAGCCCGAGCGGGTGCCCGGAATACAAAACCAGAGTCTGCTGGTCAGTCATTTCGGCCAAATACTGCATAGTCAGTCGGTACTGTGCCCAGTTTTGGAAAACCGCTCCATTGCCACCATATGTGATCAGCTCCTGGGGGTGTTTGGCAACCTTAGGATCGAGGTTGTTCTGAATCATGAGCATGATCGCAGCCGCTTGCCGTGACTGATACGGGTACTCATCGATCGGGCGGGCATACATCTCGTAGTCGGGCCGTAGCCGGTACATGTAAATCCGGCCATAGCGGTCCAGCTCATCAGCAAACTCCGGCGCCAGCACCTCATGCTGATGAGCAGGGAAATAACGCAGCGCATTTTTGAGGGCCAGTGCCCGGTCTTTTTGAGAAAGTACGCCGTCTATCCCACGCTTCGGTGCATGGCTTACATTAGGGTCATAGGGCCTGAGAACAGGAAGGTTATCCGGAATGCCTTCCAGAATAGCTTTTTTAAATTCGGTCATATTTGGCGTTTTATGCTAATGTCGGACTTTTTTCAACAAAAAATCAGCAGGTTTAACGGTCTTTAACTAATGAAGCGCTCTAAATTAACATCGTGTTTTGCACCAGAACCATTTCTATTTGTATTTTTATCAAGAGCCTGTTGATGCTTTAGTAAGTGGCCTGTCCCGGTGCATCGGTGCACTTTCAATACGCGTGCCCAAAGCGCTAAATGCATGTTCCATTGTAGTCTATCAAGCCAGAACTTATGATCCCTGACTAAGAGCATGTTCGCACAAATTACAATACCTGGCCTATAATCTACGAATAAATTTGATCTATCACACCTAAAAATCCAGTAACATGAAGTACGCTCTTTATTTATTTTTAATACTCCTTGCCTACTTCCCGATTAACGGGAGCTTTGCTCAGGATTATACCGTTCGAGCAGTGGTAACCGAAAAATTCAGAACAGCCGATGCCGCCTTTGAAAGATTAGATCCGGGTACTGTTTTGGAGCTCGGCTCCTACCGCATTCTCGCTGGCAATCCAAATGTTATTGCGAAGATTAATGGGAAGGAATACATGATTTCTGCCTTTGATCTGGAACACCTTGACTTCCAGCTGAACGATCTTTCAACGGATGCTATCTGGTATCAGCAGTTTTTAGCATCCGGTGCAATGGACCAATTGGCCAAGAGAGGTTGGGACCAGGAAGTCCGCCGGGAACTGCAGGAAGAGTACCTTAACTTTAATGAAACCGTTACGCTGTTTGATGATCCGTACCTTGAGGACTATCTTAATCAGGTCCGTTTAAAGGTTTTCCCGGAACAACCCGTCAAAAAGCACCCGGCCGTCATACGCATAAGGGTCTACGAATCTGTGGAGCCTGGCACCTTTGCCTGTGCCAACGGGGATTTATTTATTTCCACCGGCCTCCTTTCCACCCTGCAATCAGAGGATGAGCTCATTGCGATCCTAACTCAGGAAATTGCGCATATTCAATTTAACCACTCAGCAGCAAACTACCGCCGGAATTTGTCCCGGGAGTCCAGAGCAGCTTTCTGGAGCGGGGTACTGACCCTTGCAGCCGCAGTGACAGAAACTGCCGCTGCTAATAATGCTATTCGTAACGGCACCTTCAGCCCCGTTGATTTATATGCCTTCGGTGCCTTTACAGAAACCATTTCTTTACTGTCCAGTTCCCTCGCCTTTCAGATTGCCAACCGACTGGGTATGAAGTATAGCCTCGAACAGGAAGAAGAAGCTGACCAGGCGGCACAGGTCCTCCTGAATCACCTTAAACTCAATGACCAGGCCTTGCTCGATGCCTATATTAGGATTCATGAGGCACAGAAATCAAGTCGGACCTTTGAGCTGCAAACGCAGGAAGAAAAGCTCTATCCACACCTGTATCGGCAGATGGTCAACCTGGGCTACCAGCCAAATACCCATCAATTGCCCCAAGGGAAACCAGCGTATATTGATGCAACAGCAATGGCCCGGCGCAATACTGCCTGGCAGGCGTTCCTGGGCGGCAACTACGACCGTACCCAGGAATTGCTGACGATGCAGCTCAACGCAGATGCAGCTGTACTTGAAGATTACATGCTGCAGTCCGTGCTGCTCCGACAGACCTCCAATGCGGTCAGTGATATGAAAGAGGCTATGCGTTTACTAAGAATTGCCGAGCAGGAAGCCTATGCTCTTTCTCCGGAGATCCACCTGGAAAAAGCAATGGTCCACCTCAGGCTGGACGAACAGGATGGTGCCCGGCGGGAACTGGAAAACTACCGCAACGCTTTGAAAAAAACCAGCGCTGGAGACAACCAGGGAGACCGAATGGCGTGGGTAACCCAAATGCTGGAAAAGCTTTCCCGGAGAAAATATACTGATGAGTGAAAGGTTGCCAGGTCTTTACAGGCATAAACTGGCTCCATAAAAGCACCTTCAGGGCGAATGGATAAAAAACGAACTGGCTGTAGTTGCCCACAGCCAGCTCAGCCCTAACCAAATTAAAACCAGGTATTACCGAATTGTAGCTAAACAAGGTGGTTCAGAATGACCACTTTGTTCAACGGTACGCAGGAGCGCGGTGCATAAGGTCAGCAGCGCTCCTGAGACGTACTTAAAGTCTAAGTAGTTCATAGCCAATCGTTTTCATATTCATGGACCTACGTTTTCGTTTACATTAATCCCGCTCCGTAAGCCAACTGGCTACCGCCGGCGTAAGCAATTTCTGAGAACGCCCGCCAACGAATACACCAATGTGCCCGCCTGGAAACTCCATCAATTCCTTGTCCTTTGAACCAACTTCATCGTTAATCGGCTTAGTCGTGGCCGGGGGTACGATATGGTCGTGCTTAGCATAGATCGTTAGGATCGGCATACTGATATTTTTCAGGACCACCTTTCGCCCTCCAAGTTCAAACTCTCCCTTGATGAGCTTATTATGCTGGTACATATCTTTGATAAACCGGCGGTAGGTCTCTCCGGCCTGAGCCGGACTGTCTGCAACCCAGTGTTCCATGCGCAGGAAGTTCATCAAGCGGTCTTTGTTAGCCATAGTTTGTGGCAGTGCCAGGTACTTGCGGGCTTTATTCATTGGCTTAAGGAGGTCAAAGCCGGTATTGAGAAAATCCCCTGGAATTATTCCACCAAACCCATCAACGATCGCATCCACATCCATGTCCTTCGCCCACTTAAACAACAAACCTTCTTCATTATCAAAATCAACGGGCGTCACCAATGTGACCAGATTCTTGATCTTTTCCGGAAACAAAGCCGAGTAAATGAGGCTGAAAGTCCCACCCTGACAAACCCCGAGCAAATTCACTTTAGACAAGTCGTGTGCTCCCCGGATATAATCTACACAATCATTGATATTGCCCAGAATATAGTCCTCCATCGTCTTGTAGCGGTCTACCTTGGTGGGATAGCCCCAATCAATCAGATACACGTCCAGTCCTTCACTCAGAAGCTTACGGATGAAGCTGCGGTCTGGCTGCAGGTCCATCATTTCCCAGCGGTTAACTAAAGCATAGGCAACCAGCACGGGCGTCTTCGCAGATGGTTTCCCGTCTCTCAAAAAGTGGTATAGTTTTACTTTACCATCTTCCCAGACCACCTCGCGGGGCGCTGTGGCGACATCAACATCATGTACGCTGTTGATATTCCGCATGGCATCGGAAGCGGTGTTGACTTGTTCGACAAGCTGGTCGTTGATATTATTGGATGCAGTTGTACGCATTATTGTTTTTATTTTACCTGATTAGTCTGCTATGCCAAAGCGTAGCCCCGGAAGATCCCGACATTACGGATACACCGTGTACTTCTGGCAACCAGACTGAATTATTTGAATGAAATGTATGTGATCATTTATTTCCATTGACCATTAAGCATTTCTCCGACAGGTCGCTAAGCGACGCGCGTTTAATAAGTGTTGTGTTTGGGCTAGGGTAGTTATTTTTTCTTTAGCTTAGGCGAAGGTTCTCGCCCTTAGTGGGGCTAAGGATGACGGTTCTTCAACGACGGATAAAGGAAAAAGCACTCCTAGAAAGCCGACAGTTATTGATCGCGCGTCGCTAAAGCATAGTTTTGGCCTGCTTGGCCCAGTGGTCCCGCTTGGCGCGCCCCTGAAAAGCACCGAGCAATTCATCCATCATATCATATTCAGCTGCGCCCATTTTGGCAATCTGCCTAAACGTGTAGATGCCCAGGTCATTTAGCATGCCTTCCAGCTTAGGCCCTATGCCCTTTATTTGCTTTAGGTCGTCAGCATCAGAAGCAGTAGCAGTGCCTATTTTGTCCATCAGCATTTTTTCCATATTGCCGGTGGTCGGTTCGGAAGCTTGCTTCTTCGCTGCCGGCTTACCGTTTAACAGTATCGCTTTTTCCAATTCTGCAAGCCGGTGTTCCAAAGAGCGGACTTTAGTGCGAAGAGCAGTGGTCTCCTTTGCGATATCATCACCCTCTGTATGAGTCAGAAAGGGCATATCAGCATACATGAGTTCCATCAAGTGTCCATTGTCCTTTTTAATGCTGGCAGCCAAAGCGGATACCTCACTCTGTAGTTTGGAGTACTCGTCTGAGTGCAGGACTTCAAGGATGGCTTCTTCCAACTTATCGATGTAAGCCTGGAAGAACGCCTGGAAATCGGTCCCCTGTGGCCCCTCCTTGTATTTCTCTGAAAAGGCACGGAGCGTATCGGGCAGGGCGAACTGTCCGGACTCATAAACCTTGGATTGCATTTCGGCAGACTTCAGGATGAAGGCAATGTACTGGAACTGTATATCCTGGAGCACGGTTGCCATTTCGGTCTCCCGTCCCTGAGCCGCGATATTGTTAAAAGGAGCAAGCTGATCACGCAAGCGGTTATTGAACTCCGCCGCCATCTCAAAGAAAGGTACGTTACCCGTATTGGTAAAAGATTCCATCTTCTCTTTCCAGCTATCGCTCACCGTTTTCCAATCGCCAGACTGTATGTCCATATAAGACATCATGTTGGAAAACCATTTGTTCGCCTGTTCAACAATTTCACCGGTGTTTCCTACCGGTCGGAAGCCCATCATCTGATTGACCAGTTTTTGGTAGGCATCTGTACTAAAGTACCTGTCTACCATCTCCTGATTGTAGAGTCCGTTTTTAATCAGGCGCTGCAGGGGACCCCAGTACTTTGACATAAAATTATAACTATCGAGAAAGCCCGTGTAGTGAGGCCGCATATTGAAAGGCATTTTGTCCAGTACCTGCGCACTAAGCCAATCCTGCCCGCCTTCCATCCACTTTTTCCAATTCGACATGTTTTCCTGGAAATATTGCGTTGGGGCACCGAAGGTATCTGCATCAGGCAGCTGGAATCCCATTTTGTCCGCATTAGACTTGAAGAAGTCGCCCCACTTCTGGGTGAACTCGGTCTGCATCTCCATGTACTTCCTAAGATGATCCGGCGTTTGTTGCAGCAGCTCCTGAGGATTGCCCTTAATCGCTTCCTGGAAGAAAGCCTGCTGTTTGTTGTACCATTCCTGGAAAAGCGCCTGCCCGGCTTTGGCCGGGTCGGTATGTTCTTGCTGGAATGGCTTACCCATCTGGTCTGAAAGCTTTGACCAGAATTCCATAGCCTTTTTTTGCCCTTCTAGTATCGTATCGAATTGATTACTCATGGTTGTTGGTTTTAATGGTAGAGGATGGAATCCAAGCACCTGATTAGTTGGCGCTCATATACTCCTCCATTACCTTGGAGTTGGCTTTGGTCGTATCGTAGAAAGCCTTCATCGAATGCTGATAAAGCTCCCCCAGCTTCCTGGTACGCTCCTGCGCACCTTCGAGGGTATTGCCCGACCACATATTCTTGTAGTACTCAGCAGACTTCTTGTATAGCTCCATACTGACTTCCATACTTTTGGTATAGTCAGCGGTAAAAGCAGTCCAAAAGTCTTTCTGGTAAGCTTCCATTTTTTCTTTAGAAGCCATCCCTTCCATCATTTCAGCAGTCTTTGTGTGGTATTCATTCATCAGTTCACCTGCTTTATCAGACCTATCGCCGGAAGGTGTCATCATTTCCACCCAGGTATTGGTGAATGCGGTCATTGTATTGAAAAGCCTGGATTGGTTTTCTAGCAGCTGATCGTAATAAGATTTTGTAGAAGCCATGATTGATGTGTTTTGGTGAAAGAGAACCCTTATTAGAGTTTATTAACGTAAATTTTGTATGCCCCTGAATCATCTTTTTCGCCAGCCCTGTGGAATAGCTTGCTTTGCAAATTCCACGGGGCTGACAAAAAACCTTAATCCATGGCCTATACAAAACCTACATTCATAAACTCTATTTAAATTGATATTATAAAGTTAAGGGTGAACGGTGCAGCAATCAATAGGCTTTTCTATATGACTAACCTCGACTAAGCGTAATTAAAACACCTATTCTGTTAATAACCTATTTAAAATCAATTGTTTATGATTAAAAATAAATGGATTGACTTTAAAGATGAACTTTGGAGCGTTTCCCCTGATACAAGGTGTACATCCGGAACGAAAGCGTGGCACTAATCTCCGATATACAGTAGAGTTTATGATTTCTTACTTGTCAGACTATAACAAACAAGCCCGAAGTACAGTCTGTACCCCGGGCTTGTGTATAGAATATGGTGTAAGATGTTTCTATACCTTCTCAATAATTATAGAAGAAGCACCACCGCCACCATTACATATCGCAGCAAGGCCGCGCTTCGCCCCTTTTTGTTGCAGGACGTTATTTAGTGTGGTAATAATACGTGCGCCACTTGCACCAAGCGGGTGCCCAAGCGATACCGCTCCCCCGAACACATTGGTCTTTTCAACAGGCACATCCATCATCTTATTAAAGGCAAGGGTTACTACTGCAAAGGCTTCGTTGACCTCAAAGAAATCGATATCATTCAGGGTCAGGCCCGCCCGCTTGAGAGCGATGGGAGCAGCCTTGGTAGGAGCTGTGGTAAACCATTCCGGTTCGTGAGCCGCATCTGCAAAGCTAACGATCCTGGCCAGTGGGGTGAGGTTCAGCTCTTTAAGCTTATCCTCGCTTACCAAGACCAGGGCAGCAGCCCCATCATTGATGGTAGAGGCATTGGCGGCGGTAACTGTACCGTCTTTTGAAAAGACCGGGCGCAGGTTTGGTATTTTTTCAAATTTCACCCGCTTAAACTCCTCATCTTCCGAAACGGCGATAGGGTCACCTTTACGCTGCGGTACATGAACGGGGACAATTTCATTGGCAAATGCTCCTGAAGAGGTAGATGCCGCCGAGCGCTTGTAAGAAAGCATCGCAAACTCATCCTGCTCCTCACGGGAAATTTCATATTTTTTGGCGGTTGCATCGGCGCAAACGCCCATAGCTATTTGCTGATAAGCATCCGTCAGGCCGTCTTTAAGCAACCCGTCTACAATTTGCCCATGACCGTATTTATGGCCGTAGCGCGCCTTAGGCACATAATAGGGTATGGCACTCATGTTCTCCATACCTCCAACCACTATAAGGTCCTGATGGCCAAGCATGATAGACTGTGCACCAAACATAATCGCTTTAGCACCAGAGGAACACACTTTATTAACGGTAGTACAAGGAACCGTATTAGGAATACCCGCTCCAAGTGCCGCCTGTCGTGCCGGAGCCTGTCCAAGGTTAGCAGAGCATACATTGCCCATAAACACTTCTTCCACCTGATTCGCTTCAATACCAGCTTTTTCCAAAGCCCCCCTGATAGCTGCTGCCCCAAGGTCGGTGGCTGAAACATTCGCAAAAACGCCACCGAAACTCCCTAGTGGCGTGCGGACTGCGGAGGCAATAAAAACTTCTTTCATTTTCGGTTAGGATTTAATAAATTAAACTGCTTATATATTTACATGTAAAGGTCGGAAAATAAAAAGACTGCTGCAAGTACTTCCCTGTTGTCAATACTATTAATTATTGATATAATCAATTGATTTACAATATTTTAAAAAGAATGCCACGCATTTTCTTTCATTAAGTCGACCCATTCCGCCCTGATACCGGAATCGATTAAAGCCTGTCATTGTATACTTTTGAGCAGCACAACGATAAATCTATCTGACCATTTAATACTTAATTATGTATAAACTAAAGGATAAAGTAGCCATTGTTACCGGTGGTTCAATGGGTATCGGCAAAGCAACAGCCCTTCGTTTTGCAGAAGAAGGCGCTAAAGTCGTCATTTGGGACATCAACGAAGAAAAAGGCAAAGCACTTGCCGGAGAAATAGATGGGCGTTTTATGAAAGTCAACACCATTGACCTCTCCGCTTGTGAAGACGCAGCAAAAGCTGTTGCCGATGCGTACGGACAAATTGATATCCTCATCAATAACGCCGGTATTACCCGCGATGCGACGATGAAGAAAATGACGACTGACCAATGGCAGCAGGTTATAGATGTAAACCTGACCGGTGTTTTCAATTGCACCAAAGCAGTGCTGCCTTTTATGCTGGAGCGGCAGTATGGCCGTATTGTGAGCGCAGCCTCAGTGGTCGCGCACAATGGTAATTTCGGTCAAACCAACTATGTAGCCACAAAAGCGGGTGTCATAGGCATGACTAAGGTATGGGCGAAGGAGTTTGGGCGCAAAGGCATCACCGCCAACGCTGTGGCACCTGGATTTATCGGTACGGAAATGGTACTGACTATTCCGGAGAAAGTAATTAACATGCTAAAAGAGAAAACACCAATTCCCCGGCTGGGCGAACCATCAGAGGTTGCAGCAGCTTATGTATTCCTGGCTTCGGATGAAGCCGCTTTCATTAACGGTGCCGTCCTCAATGTAGACGGCGGTGCAACCCTCTGATACATAGTCCACCAAGCTGACTGATTAATTATTGGTGCAAATGCTCTGAAAGCACTGCCGGGCTTCTCCTGACCCGGTGGTGCTTTTGTTGTACAGGGATAGCAGCTTTCATTTTATCGCTGTAACCTCTGATCATTTTTGCAATCTCTGGCAACTGCTGGCAGGAAAGGAACAGGGCTGTTAGTGTTTACTTTACATTAAGTTTTTTGGATAACTCACTTGCATTGCGTATTATTCACTTCTTCAAAACCTAATAAAAAAGGATGTCCCGATTAGTCATCATCTCCAACCGATTGCCTGTCACGATTAAGAAAGAAGCCGGAGACCTCATTTACCATCCGAGCGCCGGAGGGCTCGCCACCGGCTTAAACTCGCTGGACGAATCCTTTGAAAAGATTTGGATTGGCTGGCCCGGACAGGATATCAAAGACGAATGGGAGCGGGAAACGGTGCGCCGGGATCTCGAAAAGGACGGGCTCTACCCGGTTTTCCTGAGCCAGGAACAAATTGAGCTTTACTATGAGGGGTTCAGTAATAAAACCATATGGCCTCACTTTCACTACTTCACGCAGTATACTTCTTACAGGGACCACTATTGGGAAGCGTATCAGCAAGTTAACCGCCAATTTGCGGATGCGGTCATTCCTCTGATTAAAGAGGGCGATATGGTTTGGGTACATGATTACCAACTCATGTTATTACCTGCACTTATCCGCGAAGCTTTTCCAGAGGTATCTATAGGCTTCTTTCTGCATATTCCTTTTCCTTCTTATGAGGTCTTCCGTATTTTGCCTTGGCGCAAGGAATTACTGATGGGTATTTTGGGAGCCGACCAAATTGGCTTCCACACCTTTGGCTACATGCGTCACTTCTTAAGTGCCGTGTACCGCATTTGTGGTTTCGAACACCACTTTGGCCTACTCACCGTGGGCGACCGCCTGGTGAATGTAGACATGTTCCCTATGGGCATAGACTACGATAAATACGCCCATCCGGAACCTGCTAGTGAAGATTCGGAAACGGCTGGCAAGATTAAGCAACTGGCAAAGGAGCAAAAGTTAATCATCTCCATAGACCGTCTGGATTATTCCAAAGGCATCCCTCAACGCGTAAGAGCGTATGCCAACTTCCTGGAAAAGCATCCGGAATACCTGGGTAAAATCACCCTGGTCATGATCGTAGTGCCTTCCCGGGCTAACGTTTCTCAGTACCAGGCATTAAAGCAAAAAATTGATAACTTAGTTGGCAGAGTAAATGGTGAATATGGCAACTTCGGCTGGATGCCTATACAGTATTTCTACCGGAGCCTCGATTTTGGCGACCTGACCACCCTATACAAGGTCGCAGACATTGCTCTGATCACCCCCCTTCGGGATGGCATGAACCTTGTCGCCAAGGAATTCATCGCCAGCAAAGAAGCATCCAAAAAGGGGGTACTGATATTAAGCGAAATGGCGGGTGCCCACAACGAGCTCAATGACAGCATCACGGTCAACCCGCAAGACCGGCAGGATATTACCAATGCACTGCTGCAGGCACTGACGATGGATGAAGCAGAACAACGACAGCGCCTGGAGGGTATGCAGGTAAAGCTCAAACAGCACGATGTGCGGAATTGGGCTGCCACTTTCATTAATGAACAAAAAAAGCTAATGGAGTCCCAGAAAGAAAATATTATAAAGCGTATAGACCGCGATCTGAGAAAGGCTATAGTCAAAGAGTATCACGATGCTGAAAACCGGCTCATTATTCTTGACTACGATGGCACCTTAATGCCTTTTCACAAGGACCCTCAGGCTGTTGTCCCTGGGAAAGAGGTACTATCCCTCCTTAAATCCCTGTCTTCCCATCCGGGCACTAAACTGGTAGTCAATAGTGGCCGTGACCGCACCACACTTGAGAAGTGGCTGGGGCACCTCGGCTTAGATATGGCAGCGGAACACGGTGTCTGGATGAAACGCGATGGTAAATGGAAAAGCAACCCCGGGCTCACCATAAGCTGGAAAGAGAAAATACGGCAGGTCCTGGAGAACATGGTGGAGCGTACTCCGGGTACTTTCATTGAAGAAAAAGACTTCTCTATTGCCTGGCATTACCGTCGAATTGACCCTCAGCTAGGTGAAAAACGGGTGCGTGAATTCCGTGATGTCTTACTCTACCTCACAGCCAACGATGACCTGCAAGTGCTGGAGGGTAACAAGGTTGTCGAGATCAAGAATGCTGGTGTCAGCAAAGGTAAGGCAACACTTAACTGGCTCGAAGAAGGAAAGTGGGACTTCATTATGGCGCTGGGCGACGATCATACCGATGAAGACACATTCAAAGCACTGCCCGAAGGTGCAAATACGATCAAGGTTGGATTAGATAAATCAGTAGCCCAATACAATTTACTTTCTGTAGAAGACGTCCGCCGGTTTCTCGGCCGTTTTGTAGAATAACCTTTAGGGTTCAGAGGAAAATAAGGTCCTCATTTCAGGCGAGCTATTTTTGCACCAGACAAGGCGCGAAGAACGAGCATAGCCTAGCTACGTAAGTGATGAGCAACGAAGGCTGGGGTGAAAATAGCCGTATCAAATGGGGAAGTTATTCTTCGCTGGACCCTTAGGGTAATAAATGTTGGTCTGATTTCATCCATCTTTTTCATAACAATAGAGACTTGATGCGTTAGGTCAGTACAGCGGAAAAAATGAGCTATTTTTAACCACACGCTCCCGGTAAATACCGAGATGGGAAGGAAAGAGCCCTTTTAACCCTGCCAAGATCCCCCAATGCATAAAGTCTAATAAGCAGGCCCGAATATTTTTGGGCAAAAAAGCATGATTACAGGCTTCTTACGTGGCTTTTCGTCCTACGCTGATGCCATCCGGCTCACTTTCCGGTATAATTTATGGGGGTATGTCCTTGCGCCGGGCTTGTTGAGCCTCTTTCTCGGTATTGGCATTTTCTACAGTGCCTGGAATGCCAGTGACGATATTGCCCGGTGGATGATAGACTTCTATCCTTTTGAGTGGGGGAAAAGCACGCTAGAAACCATCGTACAGGTGTTCGGCGGTATTTTCGTGATCGCTGTGGGGTTACTGCTATTCAAACACCTCGTGCTCGCTCTTTCCGCGCCATTCATGAGCTTCCTCTCCGAAAAAGTGGAAAACCGCCTGGCCGGACAGCAGATACCGGTGCCATTTTCAGCACAAAAAGCCTTCCATGACCTTGTACGGGGGCTTACCCTGGCGCTAAGAAATGTGGTAAGAGAGCTCTTTTTCACCTTTTTACTCTTTCTGCTTGGAGTATTGCTTCCTTTGCTCAGCCCGGTAATTGCAGTGACCATATTTGGGGTACAAGCCTACTACGCGGGCGCCGGCAACCTGGATTTTACACTGGAACGACATCGCGACATTAGAGGCAGCATTACTTTTGCACGGGCAAACCGAGGACTTTGCATTGGTAATGGCACTGCTTTTTTACTACTGTTATTTTCGATAGTCGGCTTTATGTTTGCACTCCCCCTCGCTACTATTGCCGGGACGAAGACAACGCTCCAAAGTCTGCAACAAACAGCTTAGACAGGCTCCCAATAGATTTTATGGTTAGGGTACTCCTTGTGGAACTGGTACTTCAGCACATCATGGGTCGTAATGATGCCTACGAGGTCCTGGTCTTCATTCACAATAGGCAGTCCATGGAATAAGTTCTCCAGGAAAACCTCCGCTGCTGCGCCTATTTTATCTTTAGGGCTAAGGGTGGCCACCTTTGTCGTCATTACTTCAGACACTTTAACCGTTTTGTATTCATCCTGGCAACGCCCCAGTCGAACCAAGTCAAAAGAAGTAATGATACCGATTAAGGTATGCCCTTCCACCACCGGAATATGGTGTACGTGCTTAAAGAAAAGTATGTCTTTGACCACTTCTAGTGTATCCTGCGGACGGACAGTAACTACCTTTCGGGTCATAATCGTGGAAATGGGCTCGTTCATCATAGCATGAAGCATTTGGTGTTAACTCATGCTATAAATTACGCATTTATTTTTCTTTTCAAAAGAATTGCAAAATAAAAACTCAATTGCCGCAACCGAATCCTTATAAAATGAAGCAAACAGCCACCTTGCGCCTATTAAGGTAAATTCAAAGCGGCACTAAGTACAAATTGCTTAACCCCTGTTCTTTACAGGTTTTATAGTAGCCCAATAACCCGCAGGAAGCGAAAAGAGGACTGGAGATAGCCTGAAAAGGGGAAAAGGATAGTCAAATTATTCGTAAATGAACTTATATCCGACGCCGCGTACCGACAGGAAGTACTCCGGATTTTTAGGATCTGCTTCAAAATATTTCCGGAAGGAAAGGATAAAGTTATCAATCGTACGGGTAGATGGATAGACATCATAGCCCCATACGGACTGTAGGATTTGCTGCCGGGAGACCACTTCTCCCTTACGGTCTACCAGTAGCTTGAGCAACATAGCTTCTTTCTTGGTAAGCGTAAAGTGCCCGGGGTTACCTTTTGCTTCGTAAGTGGCAAAGTTCACCCAATTGTTCCCGAATTCATATTCTTCCGGGGTGTTTTCAGGACTTTTGCTTGTCCGCTTGATGAGGTTATTCACCCTTAGCAGGAGCTCTTCCAGGTTGAAGGGCTTGGTGAGGTAGTCATCGGCCCCTTTCTTCAGCCCAGAGATCCGGTCTTGCGCGGTATCCTTTGCGGTCAGGAACATGATTGGTACCTCCCGGTTGGTTAGCCGGACCTGCTCGCAGATCTGAAACCCATCCACTTCCGGGAGCATCACATCGAGGATCAAAAGATCAAAATGCTGCTCCTTAGCGTATTTTAATGCGTCCTTCCCATTGTCCGCAGCTACGACTTCGTAGTCTTCCATTTCGAGGTTGAGCTTGATAACATCTTTTATATTCTCTTCATCCTCAACAAGTAATATGCGCATATGTAATTTATTAGCTTTGTGTTCTTGACATTCCTACAGAACGATGGGCTGCGTTTTTGTCGAGCCGTTCTGCGGGCAGCACAATCTTAAATACCGAACCTTTAGGATGATTATCCTCAATGGAAATCGTCCCATCGTGAGCGGCGATTATTTGCTGCACAATGTATAAACCCAAACCGGTACCTTTTGTTTTGCGCGTGTCTTCATTGCCTATCCGATAGAACTTTCCAAAAACCTGTGGCTTTTCTTTGTCGGTAATGCCATTGCCCTGATCAGCGAAGCGCAGGATAAGGGCCTGGTCTGTTTCTTCCAGGCTAACTTCAATGTCTGCGGGCGCGGTCGAATACTTTACCGCATTTTCCATGAGGTTTAGCATCACGGATGTCATACCGGTCCGATCTCCTCTGAAGGGACTGATTGCTGACTGTTTATTGAAGTGGAATTGAGCCTCAGGGTACTTCGCATCGAGCGTTTCGATAAGATCTTCCAGGATTTGTGGCAGGTCGATGGCCTCTTCATGCGGCTTATAGGCAGCCTCCAGTTTAGCCGATAACAGCAGGTCATTAACCAACCCATTAAGACGCTCAGTTTCCGCAATAGCGCTACGGGTCAGGCGCTCCACCTTTTCTGCCGGAAGGTTCCGCCGCTGGAAGGTTTCCAATACCAACCGGATAGAAGCGATGGGCGACTTAAGCTCATGGGTAATGGAAAGCAGGAAGTTACGCTGCTGCCGGGCCGCCTCCATTTCCTTATTATAAGCCCGGTTGATTAAATACATGCCGGCCAGCAGGGTAAGTATGATCACTCCTGCTTCGCCCATAATCATATACTCCTGTCTGGTATACTGCTTTTTGAGCTCCAGATAAGGATCGGACTTCAGGAAAGCTTCCTCCGACTGAACGACCCCTTCCGCGACCATAATCAGCCGCATTTTATCCCGCTTAGCAGCAAACGCATCACTGTTTTTCGTGTATAGCAAGACTGACCACCAGGCAAATGCCATCATCATATAGGCGATGACCAGATAGGACAATAACCGTAACCTAACATTCTGACGGCCTTCCATTATTGTGAAGATTTAAATACTATACTCAGGCAGGTCTCCATGATTTCCGCTGCTTCATCCAGGTCCTGCTCGGTGTGGGCAGCAGAAACAAAGCCCACCTCATAACCACTGGGACCAAGATATACGCCACGTTTGAGCAATTCGCGGTGCAGGCTTTTGAAAAGCTCCATACTGCCTGAGTCAATCTGATCGGCACGGATGACTCGCTCCCGGGTAAAAGACAGCCAGAAAATGGAAGCCATCTGCTGTACATGCAGTGGGTAATCGTGTTTCAGGGCGAACGCTTCCAGACGGCCCGCCAGGTATTTCGTTTTCGCCTCCAGGTTTTCATAGAACCCCGGCTCCAGTAGCTGCTTTAGTGCAGCATATCCGGCAGCCATTGCTACCGGGTTGGCAGAAAGGGTACCGGCCTGATAAACAGGGCCTTCCGGGGAGATATAGCTCATCACCTCATGGCTTCCGCCGTAGGCGCCAACCGGCATACCGCCCCCAATAATTTTTCCGTAAGTAATAATATCCGGACGGATCCCGTAGTGCCCCGCCGCGCCTTCAAATCCAACCCGGAATCCAGAAATGACTTCATCAAAAATGAGCAAAACGCCATACTTATAGCACTTCAGGCGGAGGCACTCCAGAAAAGAACGGTCTTGCAGCAACAAGCCATTGTTAGCAGGTACAGGCTCGACTATTATACAAGCAATATCGTCACTGTACTTCTGAAGCGTCTCATCCAGCAATTGCCGGTCGTCGAGTGGCAGCACGATGGTCTCCTCTGCGAAAGCTTTTGGAATACCAGCAGATGTACTTTCCCCAAAAGTAGCCAGACCGGAGCCTGCCTTTACCAGTAGGGAATCGACGTGCCCATGGTAGCAACCTTCAAACTTAATCACCTTGCTCTTACCCGTAATACCGCGCGCCAGGCGCAAGGCTGACATTACCGCTTCTGTGCCGGAGCTTACAAAGCGGATTTTATCGATATACTGATTGTTCTCAGTGATCAATTTACCAAGCTCATTGCCCAACCGGGTCGGCGTGCCAAAGGAAGTCCCTTTTGCCACCGTTTGAGTTACCAAATCCCGGACCTTAGTGTTGTTGTGACCAAGGATCAGTGGCCCCCAGGAGCAGCAAAAATCAATGTAAGTATGGTCATCTTCATCGGTAATGCGGCACCCTTGCCCCTCTTTGATAAACAATGGCGGGCCGTAAACGGACTTAAATGCCCGCACCGGCGAGTTGACGCCACCCGGGAAATATTTTTTAGCTTCTTCAAATAATTCAGCAGAACGGGTCCTGTTTTCCAGGGAAATGGTCTCCATGTCGATGTTTTTTCTAATTCTGCCAAAGGTAACGAATCTTAGGTATAGCATATGTCAGCACCCGGTAAACGTGTGGATAACAAATAGAAAACGAGGAATGGAAAATTCAAGAACGGGGTGCCTTTGGCCGGGCATGGTCTTCAGTAGGCCTGGTGGGAATATACAAGAAAGCGGTGTTTGGAAAGGTCGGAGTAGAAGATGAGGTTAAAAGTGGGTTTTACCAGCCTGTGATTTTTGCCGGGATTGTTAAAAGAGACTCTATACCACTTCGACATTCTCAGATAAGGTTTTTCCCAGAAATTTCAGCATATACCGTTTAACGGTTTCTCTAACATCGAGAAATACACCTTCGATTTCATGGTCTGAGCCCTTTGCCTCGGCTGGGTCAGGAATGCTAAAATGGATTTTCTTAGCATAGTCTATACCATGAAGGGAGGCAGTAGTGACTTCATCGCACACGGTAACCAAGTAATCAAAATACTGATTGCGAAACTCATCAATGGATTTGGCGACATGCTCACTCATGTCAATATTATCCTCTTCCATCACTCGCACCGTATAAGGATTAAGGTGCTGAGCTTTGAGTCCGGCGCTTTGAATATCGAGTTTCCCACCGGCGTAAAACCGAAGATAACCTTCTGCCATTTGGCTGCGGCAGGAATTGCCAGTGCAAAGCACTAATACCCTTTTCATTACAGTGTATTTAATGTCTGGTTAACACAAAGTTAACATTAAATACGGACAAAGAAAACCAAAGGAAATAGAATTAACCCCCAATTTCAATCATAGCGATAAACCCTCAGGGAAAAATTCGGACGTGCCCACTGCTCACCTCTATTAATAAGCTACAACTTAATTTTCCAGCGAATGGAATTCCAAAAAGGAGCTCAGCAATAGCAGATTGACCAACTTCTGATTGGTTCTGCAAAAATACGTGTACAACACTTAAAACTTCAACATTATCAGAAGGTTGGGCAACCAATCCCTCTTCCACTTTGTACACCGCGGTTATTTCCTCCAATGCGGAAGGCCAAGGAAACACCACCTATATAGTACCAGTCATTATATTGCCCTCCGCGCCGATAGCTGGTGTCAGCCGTCGGGTCTTCCAATGTCGGGCGGCTGAGGCGGGCCGCAAGTTCTCCGTTGCCTTCAAGTACCTCAAAGTAGTTGACTTCCGTGTTACCTACATCATCGAGGTAGTCCGTAAAAAGCATTCTTCCGCCAAACTCAAGCCCCAGGGTCAACTGGTCACTGAGCAATACTTTAACGCCTACGCCCATGGGTATAGCAATTTGGGTGAGCCGGTAAGGGTCTTCATAGTTGGGCAAGCCCTGCCCTTCAGTACCCAGAGGCTGTAGCTCAATGTAGTCGCCATCGAACGGTGCTTCCGGATTAAACCTAACTATTGCCCCGCCTCCAAATAGATAAGGGACCAGTCCACGGTTGCCAGCCGGACCGATTTTGAATAAATCCAATTCTCCTATCAAGGATAACTCCGTAATCCGGCTTCTGAAAGCCAGTCCACGGTCTTCCCGATTGTGCCGGGCGTCATCGCCTTCTACTGAACCTCCGTTGAGACCTATACGAAGCGCACCTGCCCGGCCCAGCTGTATACGCGTGAATACGCCGAATGCCGGACGGATTTCTTCGAAGTACACCCCGAATTCCTTTGGCGACAGATCTCCACTATACAGGGCTACACCGCCCATCACCCCCAGTTGTGTTTGGGAGCGTAACTGCAAAGGCAGCATAAATAAGAAAACAAAGCTTGAGAAGAACAGTAAAAAAAGGTTTAGATAAAGCTGCTTGTGTACCATAATGTTGTTCATTGGGATGGATAGCGTTCATCAAAATAGGATTTTGATAAACTCGAATAAAAAAATTTAAGATGTTTGCTTCTGCAAAAGACCCGGTATTGGGTCAAAACGCTTCCCGGGCAACATTAATTATACCCAGCAAGGCAAATCAAAGTCTGCGGCCTGTCCGCTTTGACCAGCGGGGGCATGGCACAGGGTCGGAAAGCATTTTGTTGAGCCCCGCACCAAAATTATAGGAGACGGTAATATTCATCATATAGTACCAGTCCGGGGAAGTAACTCCACGGCGGTAGGTTTGGTCAATCCCTTCTTCGCCTCCAAGAGCAGGTCGGCTTAATTGGGCGGCTAGTGGCCCATTATTCAAAAAAACATCCCGATGGTTGACTTCTGCTCCGGTTACATCATCCAGGTAGTCCGTTAGCAGGAAGCGGGGGCCGAATTCAAAGCCAAAAGTAAATTTCCGCGTGATAAATTTGATGCCTGCTCCAAATGGAATTTGGAACTGGGTTAGATTATATGGTTGTTCATAACCAGGAATCCCCTGCCCCTCTGTGCCCAAGGGCTGCAACTCGACCCACTCCCCGTCCACCTTGGTCCTTGGATTGAAATGAAATGCCCCAATACCGCCGTACACATAGGGAAAAGTAAAGCTGTACTCCGTGTGTCGGATTCTCCAGGCATGAATCTCTTCAATAATCGAAAACTCTGTGATACTAGTCCGAAAGGACAATCCCCGGGCTTCCCGGTTATTGCGAATATCATCTCCCTGGACACTCCCAAAGTTTATAGAAAACCGGGTAGAAAATACATTACTGGAGGATACCCGACAAAAAATACCGCCTGCCGGGCGCATCTCCTGTATCATTGACCGTGGGTCACTTGGAGAGATGTCACCGCTGTAGAACATACTGCCAAAAGTAAAGCCCAGGTCTACGAACTGAGCATTGAGCATTGTATTTACAGCGAAAAACAAAAAAAGGGTCAATACTTTTTTCTGCATAGTTTATGGGATTTGCCCTAGAAGGGCTCAAATTATAACTGTTCAGTAGTTCTCCGGACTGGAATACTACAGGACCTGTTCAAGAATCATATTCGTTACTGGGGTGTGGGAATGCTCTCAAGTTGGTGAAAGTAAATAGTAGCTTAAACATCCGGAAACAAAATGAAAAATCCGGACTATTCTATATTTATTTAAAGCGAGCCGTCACAAAGCTAATTTTTTTTCTGACATCCTCAAAGAAAACCAATAGCATATATTATTGAAATCTATATAAATACCAAGCCCGGTATTCTAAGTTATTTACAGGCTGGAATTAACTAATAGTGGATGTATTTGTTTAAAAACCTGGATTTCCTAAAAAGCAATTATTATAATGTCGAGACGCCGGTCAAGTACTGATGAAGCCCCAAAAGTCCGCCTGAGCCGCGAAAAGCTGGCAGCGGCCGCAAAAATATTCAGGTATATACGCCCCTACCGTTTTGCTTTTGGACTCGGGCTCGTTTTGCTCTTTTTGTCCTCTATCACCTTCATGATATTCCCATACCTTTCCGGGGTGATGGTTGATATCGCCTCGGGAGAAAAGGAGATGTCGTACTCCCTGGTTGATATCGGGTGGATGCTCGCCCTTATTCTGGTAATACAGGGAGCGGTCTCCTATTTTCGGATTTACCTGTTTTCTATTGTAAGCGAGAAAGGTATTTCGGACGTACGAAAAGCACTGTACCAGAAGCTCATATCCATGCCTATGTCTTTCTTTGAGCACGCCCGGGTTGGGGAGCTGGTCAGCCGGCTGACGGCTGATGTCGAAAAGCTATACAGCGCTTTTTCCATTACCCTGGCTGAATTTCTGCGGCAAATCATCATCCTCCTGGCAGGAATTATTTTTCTGGCATTCCGGGCGCCACAGCTTTCCTTAATAATGCTGGGCACCTTCCCGGTTGTTATTATCGGTGCTATGTTCTTCGGTCGTTTCATTCGAAAGCTTTCCAAAGAGCGGCAGGAAGAACTGGCAGAGTCCAATAACATCCTCAATGAAACCATGCAGGCTATTCAGGCAGTCAAAGCCTTTACCAACGAGTTCTTCGAATCTCTTCGGTATGGCAAACGGATTAACCGGGTAGTGAATATGTCTTTGCGTTACGCTCGCTGGCGAGCCCTGTTTTCGGTTTTTATCGTCACTTTTCTGTTTGGTGCCCTCTTTTTTATCATCTGGCAGGGGGCTGTGATGGTGCAGGATGGCACGATGAGCGTTGGCTTATTGATTGAATTCGTGGCTTACACTGCTATTATAGGTGCCTCCATAGCGGGGCTGGGCAACTTCTATACAGAACTCGTTGGCGCGATCGGCGCTACTGAGCGCATCCGTGAAATCCTGGAAGATGAGCAGGAAATTGATGTATTGAATATTGACAACATACCCGACGCTCCGGTTAAAGGCCATATTGAATATAAGGAGGTGAGCTTCCGCTACCCTACCCGTCCGGATATAGAAGTACTGCAAGGTATGAGCTTTGAGGTACGCCCCGGGCAGAAAGTGGCGCTTGTAGGTACCAGCGGAGCCGGCAAATCCACTATCGTGCAGCTACTGCTAAGGTTTTACGAAATAGATAAGGGGGAAATTTTGGTCGATGGACAGTCGATCACCAGCTTTAACACCACCGCCTACCGGCGCAATATTGCCATTGTCCCCCAAGAGGTTATATTGTTCGGCGGCTCCATTCGCGAGAATATCCTCTACGGCAAACCCAAAGCAACAGAGGAGGCAATCATTGAAGCTGCTAAGAAAGCCAATGCCTGGGAATTTATACAGCGGTTCCCGGAAGGACTGGATACGCTGGTTGGTGAACGGGGCGTAAAACTTTCCGGGGGACAACGGCAACGTATCGCTATTGCACGGGCTATTCTAAAAGACCCGGCCATCTTACTTCTGGACGAAGCCACCTCAAGCCTTGATGCGGAATCCGAAAGAGTAGTGCAAGATGCGCTGGCTACACTTATGGAAGGCCGCACCTCGATTATTATCGCTCACCGCCTTGCTACCATCCGGGACGTCGATCAGATTTTCGTGATTGACAACGGGCAAATCATTGAACAGGGTACCCACACGGAGTTGTCGCAACGGGAAAAAGGTGCCTATAACACCCTCGCTAAGCTTCAATTTGAACCCATCTAAATATGTCCTATACGCTTAAAGAGCGACTGGCTTATACCACTCTGGGGCTTTCCCTGCTGGGAATGGTTGTGGTGTATGCGCTGGAATTCTCCTGGTTCAACCACACACTGGAGATGTCCCTCCTGGCTTTATTTAGCATGTTTTCTGGTGCTGTGGCAGGGTTAGCATTGGGCCACCACTTCGCCAAACAGGAGCACGGGCTAACAGAAAAAATCCAGATTTATATCTTTTTTGGGCTTTCCTGCACTATTTTTGGGCCGCTGGCGGGTAGCCTGAGCAATCGTCTGCTCAGCCCTCCCAGTCAACCAACACCTGTAGAGTTCATATCACAAACCGCCCGCTACGCCAGCCGCAGCGGGCCAATGCCGGGGGAAAAACCAACCCCAAATCTATACGATATTGAATTTTACTACCGCCGGGAAGTCAGGCACATCACCAGCCTTACCCCTATTGCCGAGCCCGAAGCGCGTGGTGATACCGTATGGCTCAACATTCTTCCGGGACTATGGGGATTTGAAGTCATTCAAAAGAAAGCAGCCGCTAAATGATTCAAGAGCATTATTCTCTCCAACCCTTCAATACCTTCGGCGTTAACGCCATGGCCGCCTGGTTTTCGGTTGTTGATAGCCGCGACAGGCTCCTGCGGCTGCTTAAGCAACAACAACAACGGCCCGTTTTTGTATTGGGAGGTGGCAGCAACCTTTTGCTGACGCAGGACCTAAACCAATGGGTGCTGCATAATCGCATTTTGGAAAAATCTATAGTCCGGGAAAACACCAACGAAGCGGTCATCCGCGTTGGTGGCGGTGAAAATTGGCACGAAACCGTGCTTTGGTCTTTACAACAAGGTTATGGGGGGCTGGAAAACCTCTCACTCATCCCAGGCACCGTTGGCGCTGCTCCGATTCAAAATATCGGAGCCTACGGTGTGGAACTTGCCGATGTTTTTGAACGCCTGGAAGCTATCGAAATTTCTACCGGTAAAAAACTGGAATTCACAGCCGCTGAGGCCGACTTTGGTTACCGGGACAGCCTCTTTAAGCGGTCGTTGAAAGGGGAAGTTTTCATCACTCATGTCCACTTAAAACTTACCCGCCAACATCACAGCTGCAACATCAGTTATGGAGCGGTCCAGGAAACACTCGAAGGCTGGGAAATTGACAGCCCTGAACCCCGGGATATCAGCCGGGCGGTCGTTCATATTCGCCAACAGAAGCTGCCCGACCCTGCTGAACTAGGCAATAGCGGGAGCTTTTTTAAGAACCCTGTCATTGGTAACTCAGCGTTTGAAGACCTTCGGAATCAATATCCGCAGGTACCAGGCTATCCGCATGGTAATAAACACACCAAAGTCCCTGCCGGATGGCTGATTGAACAAGCCGGCTGGAAAGGGAAACGCACGGGAGCAGCAGGAACCTACCACAAACAAGCCCTCGTTTTGGTTAACCACGGTGGTGCGAGTGGTCAGGAAATTTGGGCCCTCGCCCAGCGCATAATCTCAGACGTCGGGCAGAAGTTCGGCATTACCCTGCAACCGGAAGTTAACGTGCTGTAAACGAGATCAAACAATATGAGTCAGGACACTACTTTACAACATCAGTTCATCATCATAGAGGGCAATATTGGGGCGGGCAAGACCACGCTTTCGAATCTACTGGCCCAAGACTTTGGCTATAAGCTGCTGCTGGAAGAGTTTGCAGACAATCCATTTCTGCCGCATTTCTACCAAAATCCCGAGCGTTATGCCTTCCCCGTCGAGCTGTTCTTTATGACCGAACGACACAAACAGCTTCAGCAGGAACTCTCCCAACGGGACCTCTTCCAGGAAGGCATCGTTGCCGATTATATTTTCTTCAAGACCCTGCTTTTTGCACGCAATAACCTCAGCACGGAAGAATACCGCCTGTTCCAGCGGCTATTCAATATTCTCAATGCCGCTTTTCCCAAGCCCGACCTGTTGGTTTACCTCCACCGGTCTGTAGACAAGTTAATGGATAACATCCGTAAGCGCGGGCGGTCATTTGAACAGGAAATCGAGCCCCGGTACTTACAACAAATTCAACAGTCTTACTTTGAGTTTTTCCGCTCCAACGAGCAATTACCAATCCTGGTCATCGATATTGAGGATCTTGACTTTCTCAACAATCCGTCCGATTATGATAAAATTTTAGACCTCATCAACCGACCTTACCGCCCCGGTCTAAACCGCGCTAGCTTTTATTAACCGCCAATTTCCTGCCGAGCGCTACAAAAAAGTCGAGTGATTCCGGATTACGCATGGCATCGGGGTTTGCAGCCTTTTCTAAGGGGTAACCCAAGAGTATCTTTTTCACCGGTGCCTCCAGTTTCTTTCCGCTAATGGTGTAAGGGATATCCTCTACCTCAATCACCTCATCGGGTACATGCCGGGGCGAGTAGGTCTGCCGCAGGGTTTGGCTCAGCTCCTTTATGACTGCCTCTGTAAGCGGTTCGCCTTCTTTCATCAGGACAAACAGGGGCATGTAATGGCGCCCCCCTTCCAGCTCCAGATTAACGATCAGGCTGTCTTTCACAGACCGGACTTTATTGACGGCACGGTAAATTTCTGCAGTACCAATACGCACCCCATGCCGGTTAAGCGTCGCGTCCGACCGGCCAAGAATAACCAGGGAGTCACGGGCGGTGATTTTCACCCAGTCGCCGTGCCGCCAAATACCTGGGAAGAGCTCAAAGTAGCTTTCCTGGTACCGGGCTTTTTCCGGATCATCCCAGAAGTAAATTGGCATACTCGGCATAGGCTTTGTGATGACCATCTCTCCCACTTCATCCTGTAAGGGCTGGCCGTTGTCATCATAGGCATACAGGGCACAGCCCAATGCACGGCACTGGATTTCACCCATGTACACCGGGCGTTCCGGACATCCCCCCACAAAGGCCGTACAGACATCGGTCCCCCCACTCATAGAGCATAACCAAAGGTCTTCCTTGATATGCTCATAAACATAATCAAAGGCTTCGGGAGGTAAAGGAGCACCTGTAGAGCCAATGGAACGCAACGGGCTAAGGTCGAATTGAGCCGCCGGATGTATGCCCCGCTTCATGCTTGCCACCAGAAAGGGCGCACTTGTTCCGAAATGGTTGATTTTCGCCTGTTCAGCAAAGGACCACATCACATTCATGTCCGGATACGCAGGACTCCCATCGTATAGTACTGGTGTGGCTCCTACCAGCATCGCGGCCTGTACAAAATTCCACATCATCCAACCGGTAGTGGAAAACCAGAAGAACCGCTCGCCAGGATGCACATCATTATGGAAAGCCAGGTACTTGAGGTGCTCCAGGAGTACACCACCGTGCGAATGGGTAATGGCTTTTGGAATGCCTGTTGTACCGGAAGAGTATAACACCCAGATAGGATGCTCAAACGGCACTGCTTCGAATTGCAGCCCGTCGTTCGGGGTTTGCAGGACGGCTTCCCAACTAAGCGCCTTTGGAACACCGGCTGTCTTTACCTCCTTATCGAGGAAGGGAACGAGTACAACGCGTTGAAGGGTTGGCAGCGCATCAACAATTTCTTTCACCACCGTTGTTTTATCATAGGGCTTCCCGTTGTAGGAATAGCCATCAACCGCGATCAGGATTTTGGGCTTGATCTGCTGAAACCGGTCGGTCACGCTACTGGTGCCGAAGTCTGGTGAACAGCTCGACCATACAGCACCAATCGAACAAGCCGCCAGGAAGGCGATCGTCGCTTCCTCAGTGTTTGCCAGAAACCCAACAACCCGATCACCAATTCCGACACCCTCTGCCTTTAGGAAAGCAGCGAAAGCAGCCACTTGTTCCTCCAATTCGGACCAGCTCAGGCTATGCAAGGGTCGGGATTCAGACTGTGCCATCAGTGCCGGATGGGCCTCTGTACTGTTACGGAAGATATGCTCTGCGTAGTTAAGGGTACTTCCAGTAAACCACCGGGTATCCGGCATAGGGTCGGAAGACATGACCTTTTCGTATGGCTGATGAGCGATGATTTCAAAATAGTCCCAAAGCGATGCCCAAAAAGCAGCTGGTGCCTCAACTGACCAGGCCCAAAGCTCGTGGTAGCCTTTAAACTCTAATTGGTGATTATCACGAAGCCATTGGCGGTAGTGGGCCAGGCGGGATTGTTTCCGGAATGCCTCAGTTGGCGCCCACAGCTGCCGGGGTTGATCAATCATAAATATAATTTTATGGCGCCTCTGGTGATTTCCAAGTTTCATAAGCAAGGTGCGAAAAATCATCCTGCTGTAACGCCCTGTTGGTTGTGTAATGGTCGGAAAATTAACTATTTTCCCCCAAGAAAACAGAACAAGCAGCTTGCAAATCGAAGAGCTGACCAACAAAAAGCAAAACCAATGAAAAAAATTCTAGTCGCCAACCGGGGCGAAATTGCTTTACGCGTTATGCGGACCGCGAAGAAGATGGGCATTCGTACAGTAGCCGTTTTCTCTGAAGCAGACCGCCACTCCCCACATGTTAAATTTGCAGACGAGGCGGTATGTATTGGCCCTCCGGCATCTGCGCAGTCCTACCTTTTGATCGATAAGATCCTGGAGGTAGCCAAAGCGCTGAATGTAGACGGCATCCACCCAGGTTACGGTTTCCTGAGTGAGAACGCTAAGTTTTCACAAGCCGCTAAAGATGCCGGCATTAGATTTATAGGACCGGGTCCTCATGCAATTGAAGTGATGGGTAGTAAGCTTGCGGCAAAGGACGCTGTTAAGAAATACGATATCCCAATGGTCCCTGGGCTTGATCACGCCATTACAGATATTGGGGAGGCCAAACAAGTAGCTAAGGAAATTGGCTTTCCGGTACTCATCAAAGCTTCCGCTGGTGGTGGTGGCAAGGGGATGCGTATCGTTGAAAACCCGGAGGAGTTTGAGAGCCAAATGAAGCGAGCCATCAGCGAGGCGACCTCTGCCTTCGGAGATGGTTCTGTATTTGTAGAGAAATACGTCACTTCTCCCCGCCATATTGAGATACAAGTCCTGGCTGACGAACACGATAATTATATACACTTCTTTGAACGTGAATGCAGTGTTCAGCGCCGGCATCAAAAGGTAGTCGAGGAAGCCCCCTCTGTTATTCTCACCCCTGAGCTTCGCGAAAAGATGGGCAATGATGCGCTAAACGTTGCCCGGTCCTGTAACTACACCGGAGCCGGCACTGTGGAATTCCTCATGGACGCTGATATGAACTACTACTTTCTGGAGATGAACACGCGTCTGCAGGTAGAACACCCCGTAACGGAACTCATCACCGGTGTTGACCTGGTCGAACAGCAAATCATGATCGCCAGAGGTGAGCGTTTACAGATCAAACAGGAAGACCTCCGGATCAATGGTCATGCCCTCGAGCTAAGGGTTTATGCAGAAGACCCTGCCGAAAACTTTCTACCCAGCGTAGGCACTCTTTCCCGTTACCGCCGGCCCGAAGGAGAAAACATCCGCCTGGATGACGGGTATGAGGAAGGAATGGAAATCCCCATATACTACGACCCTATGATCGCAAAGCTCGTGACCTACGGGATTAACCGTGATGCTGCCATTCAGCGAATGATTGAAGCGATTGAGATGTACGAAATTGAAGGGGTGGAAACGACGCTGCCCTTTGGTAAGTTTGTATGCGAACACGAAGCCTTTACCAGTGGAAAATTTGACACCCACTTTGTTAAGCAATACTTTACGCCGGAAGCACTTGAAAAAGGTAGCGCAGGAGCAGCAGAAGTAGCCGCCCAATTGTCCGCTCACTTATTCAACCGCAATCGGATACAACTAAATGTCCCTGAAGTTAAGCACTCTGAATGGACAGCAAGGTAAAAGCCCTGCTTATTCCTTCTATTTATTAAAAAGTGCGTAACCCCAGGTCAAAGAACCCGCCCGGACTATAACAAAAGTCCCGGCGGGTTCTTTTTTACGGATGCAAGGTATGAAAAGCCACTACCTTCACGGGTTGTCCCCACATGTGCAGTGACATGTCTTCTTCCACTGGTTTCAACGTTACCTCCACGGCTTCCCCATCGTGCTTGAGCTGTTCGGGCATTACGACTGGCCGGTACTCCTGGCCACTCTCAGCGACAATACCCCAAAAACCACCTTCTAATTTAATGTGCTTGATGGTTCCCTTAATCTTGATGTTTTTCATGCGGTAGCGTGACTGTTTTATCACCCAACAGCCGTTCTACGGTCTCGTTGAGGTTATTGATTAATTTTGATTGATTTTGAATGGTTTTTTTGAGGTCCTTCATTTCATCATGCAGGTATCGGTCAATATTCTGCGGTGAAGGTAAGAAAGGGCTAATTTTCGCCCGGACATACCAAATCTCCCTGACATCGCCCAGATTGAGTTGATAAGGCTCGTAAAAGTTGTTATCAGAGCGTAATTCAAGGTACTGCCCCTCTTTGAGGTGGTTATGAGCTCGCTTGACCACAATATCCGCACGGGTGACAATGACGTAAACATAGTTGTCTTTTACAGCCGTTTCCCAAAGCGTTGGCTCCAGATAACTGCAAATCACTTTGTCCCCTTCAAAAAGCGTCGGCTCCATACTATCGCCGGAGACATCGAAGGACCGGTGGGTGCCCACTTTATATTTGTAATCCGGTAAAGTGAAGTGAGGTAGCTCCTGAATAAAAGTAGGGTCTGTCATGTCGGCAGCGTAACCCGCCTGTGCAGGCACGGGCACATGAACAATGCGTTCCTCTTCATTGGAGTTGGTTACAATGGTCAACACGCGGAAGCTGTTATCGCCTTCCTCGCTCATGAACATAGGCCCCTCTCCGGTATAAATATAGACGGGGTTAATCTTGTATTTTTCCACCGCTTTGCGCAGTAGATCAATCGTTACATCGCGCCGACCTTTCAGAATTTCACTAAGGCTCTGAGGTAAATATTCAAGTGACAAAGCAAACTGACGGCTGGAACGAACCTGGTTTTCCGTCTTCAACTTATCATGGCACTTGACAAAACGCTGGGTAACGATATTACTCATAAGTTATGATTTACAACAAAAATAAAATTTCTGTCCATAAAATGAGTAGAAACCCTGCAAAGTTTATCAAATAAGTGATATCACTGCGCAAAAAAGGCCAAAAGAGCTCCTCTTTACACCCTACCTAACCGTTATCAGGCCTGGTTCGCTATCCAGCCCTACAAGTTTTTCGCCCAGGTTTACCACCTCTATAGCAGTCGGCTTATCGATGATTTGCACCGGGCTGGACTGTCCACTCGCCTTTGCTTCAAAGCAAATGGTGTAAAGCGGATTCCCGGCACTTACCGTTACTCCTTTGAGTGCATTATCAATCCAGGCAACTGGCATCACTCCTTCACTGACCTTCGTAGTGCCGAAGTTCTGCACGGTAAGATAAGGCAACCCAAAATCCTTTAGGCCTTTGAACGCAAGCACATCAGGGTCCCAGGCAACGGTGTACTGCATGGAAAGCAGGCTGTTGAAGCCTTGAGCACGGACAGCCGTGCAAACCGTCTCCCCTCTTTCAGCGGTTTGGTCATCAATCGTCAGGAAAAGCACCTCGGTGCTTTGGGGCGGTGTATATAAAGATGATTGCGGTTTGGCGCCAGGCTCACTGGCGGTAGCCTGCGCCGTTGGGGTGGCCTCTTTTGTGCCCTCTGAATCTGTTGCCGAAGCTTCACTCTGGCAGCTCCACAGCATAACTAACAATAGCAGAGAAAAGGTAAGTCGGATTGTCATTAGTCTAAGTTTTTCCTGCAAAGGTAATCCCGTTGAGTTTTGTATTGTAATATTTAATCTTTGAATCCTGCTCAAATACCAAGATGGTCAGGAACTAGAGATGTAAACAGGCACGTTATTAAAAGGATTTTCTGTGATTTCACAATTTTTGGTACATTGCATAAAAAACCTGCAGCATGAAGCCCCTTTTTCCAATCGTATTTTTATCTCTTGTTTTGCTTTCGAGCTGTGTAACCAAAAAGGAGTACCAGGAAATGGAGGAACTCAAAACCTTCTATGAGCAGGAAGCTCAGTCCACAGACTCCCTTCAGAATGAGTACAACAAGCTCGGAGAAGAAACCCGCCAGCTCGAAATTGAAATTCGGAATACCCGCCTGGAGCTGGAAGACTATGTGGTTACCAACAAAAGCCTCAACCGAAGTTATCAGGATGTACTGCAACGCCTCGATCGTATCCTGGATGAGCGTAACGAACTTGATGAAACAGCCTCCTACGAAAAGGGAGCGATGCAGCAGCAGCTGGCTCAACAGCAGCAGAACCTCGACCGCCGGAGTGAGCGCCTTGAAGGACTGGAGTACGAGCTTTACCAAAAGGATAACCGATTAAACACCATCGAATACGACTATTCCTCCATGAAGGGCACCCTTCAGGAACGTAACATCCGTATTCAGGAACTGGAGGACATGCTAAACCTCAAGGAAGACAATATGCGTGGGGTGCGGTCCAGCCTGGGCGACCTCGTACAGCAATTCTCTTCCCGCGGGCTTACCGTGAATGACCGGAGCGGCAAACTCTATGTTTACCTAAGCTCTGATTTGCTGTTTCCCAGCGGCAGTACACGTATTGATCCTTCTGGCAAAGAAGCCCTGCGGCAGCTCGCGGTTGCGCTGAAAAACAATCCTGACATTGACATCCTTGTGGAAGGGCACACCGACTCTGATGGCAGCGCACTCAATAACTGGAACCTAAGTGTGGACCGGGCCGTATCAGTCACTCAAATCCTGACTCAAAACGGTGTTCCTCCGCAACAGCTAACAGCGGCGGGCCGGGGTGAAAACGTTCCTGTTGCGACAAATAAGACCGCTGCGGGCAAAGCCCAAAACCGCCGTACTGAAATCGTGATATCGCCCAAGCTCGACGAAGTGTATGAGCTGCTTAGCAACTAAGTGTATGTTTGGAGCAAACGAGAGTTGATAATCAAAGAGTTGTAGTTATGGCTAAATGGAAAAATGCGCGTTTGGCGGAGCCTGCCCCGCGAAATTGCGGGGTCAAATAAGTATTTTTCCATGACGTCCCGTATTTTTACGGGATTCACAAGGCTTTGGTTATCAGCCGAAGTGCACCTCCAAACATACACTAAGAACGTGTTTAGACCTTACCCTTTTGTCGGATCTCGTCCTGTCGCGAAGCCTAAAAATGGCTCCGGAAAGGTCTTATGGGTCCCGACCTCCAATTCAAAGGTGAAGTCAACATATGCTTTACCCCCTTATTTGCGAAAAGCGCTTTATCTAATGCTTGCGCTCTTTTGGTCGTGTTTTGCGATGAATGCTCAGGTACGCTGCTCGGTGACCGGCGGTGCCAGCCCAAAGAAGGAGGCTTTAGTCCCTTTTGCAACAAGAGAACCTATTGTCGTTCCGGTAGCAGTGCATGTTGTTTGGCATACACCGGAAGAAAATATTTCGGACGAGCAGATTGAGTCTCAGCTTGAGGTTCTAAATCAGGACTTCCGAGGTACGAATTTTGAAATACCAGAAGTGCATCCGCTGTTTGATGAGCTGGCGAGTGACCTTGAAATAGAATTCTGCCTCGTCGCCATCACCCGTACCCCCACCGAAATAGCGGGTATCACCAATACCTTTTCGGAGGGAAAGCGCCGACTCTGCTATAGTGACCTGGGCGGCCGCGATGGCTTTGACCCCAGTCAGTATCTGAACATCTGGGCTGCCGGTCGAAATGATGGCGCTCTGGGCTCCGCTACTTTCCCCGAAGAAGGCCTGGCTAAACCCAAAGAAGATGGGCTTTACATCCGCCCCGATGCCTTTGGCACGACCGGCACGGTAAGCCCTCCCTTCGAGCTGGGCCGTACCTGTACCCATGAGCTGGGGCACTATTTCAATTTGCAGCACCTCTGGGGCCCGAATGAAGACAACTTCAATTGCAACCAGGACGATGGTATAGCGGATACGCCCCTGCAGGCGGATACTTATCAGGGCACCTGCCCTACTTTTCCCCCAATGTCCTGCGGCTCACCGGATATGTTTATGAACTTCATGAACTTCACAGAGGATGCCTGTATGGCAATCTTTACCCCTGGCCAGAAGACCGTGGTTCTCCATACGCTGCAAACCTATCGACAGGGATTACAGGAAGGGTCTTGTACGCCAGTCTCCACCACCATTCAAGAAAAACCGGAAGCCGACCAGGTATTATTGTTGGGCAACCCCGTCTCCAGCGTTGCCCGAATCTTGCTGCCGGGAAATGAACCCGCACAGCTGGCAATTTTTGACGCTGCCGGCCGTTTAGTACAGCAGGTTAATGCCTTTGGCCCTGTAGTTGAGCTCAATGCCGAGGGTATTTATGCTGGAAATTATTATATAAAAATCAGCTATGGGAATAAATTATACTTCAAAAAGCTTATTATTGCCCGGTGAGGGCGATAGTGGTGCTCTTTCAGATGTAACCAACCTGATTTTTTGTATTATGGCATTGAATTTGTGCAATCCGCAAGCAAGTGCGGTATTGCCATTATCCACTGCTTAAACCAAACCTTCGCTTCCTGATGAGCATCAATCCTCTCGTTCCCCCCAGGAATCTGGGCTTCCTTCTTATTTTTGGCATGACCCTGGCCCTGCTGCAGGGCTGCGGCTCTCCGGCCAGTGCAACGCTGAGCAAGCTTGATCCCCTCATTGAAATGAGCAAAGGACCTTGCTATGGCCGATGCCCGGTATTCACCCTGACCATCTATGAAAACGGCATCGCCAGTTACAAAGGAGATCGGTACACAGAGCGGCTCGGCACTTTCGTCAGAAAGCTGGAAAAGTCAGAAATGGAGCGGATTAAAGGCGAGTTCACGCGGGCTAATTTTGCGCAGTTCCGTGACAGCTACCGGGGCCGTATACCGGATATGCAAAGTGTGACTATTTCCTATCATGGAGATGGTAAGAAGAAGACGGTAACCGGTAAAGAAATCCGCCCTAATGCGGTCAAATGGCTGGAATCGCAACTCGATCAAATTGCCCATGCGGAAGGTTGGATACTCAAAGAAGCGCCGGAAGAACAGGTCCCGGACTTCCTGATTCCTGATGAGCTGCTGGTGGAACTCAATGAAGACAGCGACCCCGAAGAGTGGGCCAAAAAGTTCACTCAAACCGATATGACTTTCTTACGTGCACTCAACGATTCGGGCTACTGGATATTTTCTTACGACGATGAGCTCATTACTCCTGATC
>Ga0307978_1000070_pt1 | contig 91698 bp, 65 predicted proteins | sample OrgLakmetage1056_FD_203151 | JGI IMG/M metagenome (GOLD analysis project Ga0307978, IMG submission 203151) | Saline water microbial communities from Organic Lake, Antarctica - #1056 | ecosystem: Environmental > Aquatic > Non-marine Saline and Alkaline > Saline | place: Antarctica: Organic Lake... | reverse complement strand
GGTTTCTTTGATGAAAGACATCTTAGAAATAAAGAATCATCAACAAGGTTAGAAACTAATTTAGTGTAACGCCTAATCTTTAACTTGTGTAAAGCATGTGCCTTTACGAACATAACCGTCACGGTGGCTACCCCGGTATTTACCCAGGTAATTTGAGCTTCTGTATCATCCAGGTAATCAATGGTACCTATGCTGGAAGGAGAAAGGCCAAAAGCTGTTTCAATGTGCCCGCTTCCCACATTAGTGGAAAAGAAATGGAAAATGCCTTTGCTGGTAGGGCCAGAGCCGCTGCAATTGGTGCTGGCACAACCAAAGAATGACAAATCGAGGTCGCCAACTTCTCCTAGATCGCTATCTGCAGCGGTGGAAAGATCGATCATTATTGACTCTGTAGGCTCCGTAGCCTCTGCATTTCCCTCATCATTCTGGCAAATTGAACGCACCTGAACTTCAAGTGGCTGATTCTCAGCACTTTGAGTAACTTGAAGTACATTGGTAAAGGTGGTGAAATTCAGGACGTTGGGACCATCCCTTACAATCCATTCATAGGCAGCGGCATCGGGCCCTGCACCTACGGCTGCTATGTCTCTGGTCAAATCACAATCACCATCAGAATGTATGCTGATATGAGATACTTCACTACAGTCCTCACAACCATCATCATCGTAAGTAAATAGCCCTACTATTCCGCCAATTGTACCCGCAATAACCGAGCCTGGTACAGTAATAGTGAGATTATCAGTGACTTGGATCTCCCATACCGGCAAACCCGCCAAATCCTCCCATAAAAAGTTGACCACACCTCCGACATCTGCACCAGATGCAGCAGACTCCAGTATGTGTTGTACAAAATCTTTGAACTTACAGTCTCCACGAAGATCTATCTCATTTCCCTGCACATAGTACTCCTGGTACAATGTAAGCGCAATGTTATATAAGAAGCAATAAAAATCCGTAAAGTCTTCTTGCTCATTTGGTTCAAACAACTTGATCAATTCCGCTTCTGCTTCCTGTAAATCAAGATCGCCTTCAGTGTCCATTTTTTCGTGCAGATAAACAAAGAGTTCGCCAGTCGCTTGGGTGATTTTGCCCTGTGTTTCCAAATCAGCTATGTAAGCAGCAAACCCCATTTGGGTGATAATGGACTGCTGCTCTTCCATTAGCTTCTGAAAGCCGGCAATAAATTCTTCAGAGTATACCTTTGTAAGGTCTTTTTGATCTCGATACCGTTTAAGTTGAACCTCAAACAGGCTGGCCTGAGTTTCAAAACAAGGGCTGTTAAAATGGATGCCATCAGATCTTTCGCCGATAGTAATGGTCTCATTTTTAACATACAGTTTCTCAATATCGCCTTTTTCTTTTTGACAGGAGAGGAGTATTACCGAGAAAGCAATTAGTGTTAAGGTAAGTTTCGTTTTCATTTTAAAAAGGATTAAAAGGTTTTATTCTAACCATGGCGTCAGAAATAAATTGAATAATACAGATGAGCAGCCATCCATAAGATAGAAAAGACCTTAGTTTCGTGGGCCCAGAGAAACCAGGTTTTACACTGCTTGCCCAGCTATGTGTTTCTAAAAAATAGCGTTCTGCTTAATCGAGAAATTTTGAACCTTTATTGAGTCGAGAGCAGCACTGCTCCTTGCTGTTGTCTAATTCTATAGAACTCAATATCTACTTGGAGCGCTAACGAAACTCTAGCGCCGAGCCTTTATATCTATTGAGTTATGAGCCTAGATTTAAGTATTAAAAAAGGGTTGTTTTTCGAATACAGAGATTCAATCTTGATTGCAATTTACCCCCCCCCACTTAACAATGTAAGTTTTTTAACACTTTTTTCAGATATAGCTCAATAGGCGTTTGTCTATAACCCCTGAATATTCTGTTTCGTGGAAGCAAATTGCGGCATTCTTCTTTAAATTTGGTTGGTACAGCTTGTCAAACTAGTAGTGCGACTAGTCCAAATTAGCTGCTAGTCTTTTTGCCCCTGAAGCCCTTGCTCGTGCTATACTTTTAATGTTCAGGCATTTGCGACTCAATCCACTAGCCTCCAAAGCCTCCTTCAACTGCGCCCGTGTGGGATTGACTCATGTTTTGATTTTGAGGATAAAAAAATACGACTTTTGCAGCTCCTTGTAGCCATCAAGGAGCCTTTTCATCATCCTCTAATCTCTAAGTAATCGGTCACTTTACCCGCTTCGTTTAGTTTTTTCTCCAAGTCTGTTCGTATCTGATATTCCAGTTCTCTAGCATGCAATCGCCACCAGTAATGAGCTGGTAATTGTCCATCACTGTGCTTTTCTAGTCTGTACATTAATTCGATATTTGGATTGTCTCTTCCATTTATTATTCTGCTCAATTTTGTTGGGTGTATATCTAGATTCTCCGCAATCTCCTTGTTACTCCTATTCGTCAGTTTTATGTATCGTTTTAATTGATTGGCAAAACTATACTGCTCATCGTATAATTCTTGACGAAAATATTTCTTAATCAGAATCTTCATCTGCATCATATCTCCAATCAACTTATCTTTAGCAGTCATGCTACTCAGGCGTTCAAGTCGAATCTTTCTGAATTCTTCATCGACTTCTCTTTGCTCTTTTGCACTCAATTCCTCATTGAACAATACGCTATCTACAATCTCTTCGTCCGTATATTTCTCACGAAGCTTTCGGTATACTTTCTCGGTATCATTCTGCATGACTTACAAATATTTATTGATTAATCGTTGAGCAGATTCTTGCTCTACCGCTAATAATCGTCCGTACTGACGAAACCCATAATAACTCTGATACAAATCAGTCAATTGAGATTTAGGCTGTAATGATACAAATCCATAATAGCCTCTTTCATATGCTAACTCACAAGCGAATGCCAATAGACAACCTGCGATGTTGTCAGTCTCTTTTGAACTGCCTTTGTTCTTGTTTCCTAGCTCAATCAGATTCAGATGAATTCTGTATTCTTCTGGATGATCTATCAGAGACATCAACCCTAGGATATCTTGTTCGCTTTCTAATAGGTAAATCTTATAAACTTCATGTTGCTTTTCCAGCTTCCAATCAAAATCGAACTCTTTTGAAGCTTTAATAAGCTTATAATCAGAGTCAATAACTCCTTCAATTACTGACTCTAGCGATTCACCTATTTTTCTATCTTTCAGCGGCATTTCTAGTAGTTAGAACGCTAAGATAGGAAACAACGTTTACTTTTTTCGTAAATAATTTACTCTTGCTTGCATTCTTCAACAAAAGCGGTAACACCTCATGGAGATGGAGAGGCAATGAGGACTTACCCATACCTTTCAAAACCACAGCCCCCCTAGTTTGTTATACAACTGTAGGCTAGCCGCCAAACCAGTCTTGCAAAATTTTTGTAATTTTGCGCCGCTTTTAACCAATAAAACCGCGTATGCAAACCGTAGCGCCCTACCACCCACAGCATAAAGTTCGGATCGTTACCGCCGCTTCCCTGTTCGACGGCCACGACGCCGCCATCAATATCATGCGCCGAATCATGCAAAGCTCAGGCGCGGAAATCATCCACCTCGGCCACAACCGCTCCGTACAGGAAATTGTCGATACCGCCATTATGGAAGATGCCCAGGGCATCGCCATCACTTCTTATCAGGGTGGGCATACGGAGTTTTTCAAATACATGCATGATCTGCTCCGGGAGCAGGGCGCCGGTCACATCAAAGTTTTCGGCGGCGGTGGCGGTACCATCCTGCCGGAGGAGATCGAAGAACTGCACAACTACGGTATCACCCGCATTTACTCCCCGGACGATGGGCGCGAAATGGGACTGCAGGGCATGATTAATGACGTACTGGAAAAGTGTGATTATCCAGTGGGCGCCAACCTCAACGGCGAATTGAAGCGGTTCAAAGACAAAGACCCGCATGTGCTCGCCCGTATGATCTCTGCGGCCGAAAATTTTCCGGAAGAAAATCAGGGCTGGCTCAAGCAGCTACGGAAGGACATCGAAGGCAAAACGATACCGGTACTCGGCATTACGGGCACGGGTGGGGCTGGTAAGTCGAGCCTGGTCGATGAGCTGGTACGGCGGTTCCTGCTCGACTTCGACGACAAAACTATCGCCATTATCTCCGTAGACCCTTCCAAACGGAAGACCGGTGGGGCACTATTGGGCGACCGTATACGTATGAATGCAGTAACGGGTACGATTGCCCGAAACCGGGTTTACATGCGCTCGCTGGCTACACGGCAGTCCAACCTGGCACTTTCTAAGCATGTACAAGACGCCATCGATATCCTGAAAGCCGCACAGTACGACCTGATTATCCTGGAGACCTCCGGCATTGGGCAGTCGGATACGGAGATTATCGACCATTCCGATATGTCGCTGTACGTAATGACACCAGAGTACGGTGCCGCTACACAGCTCGAGAAAATTGATATGCTCGACTTCGCCGACGTGATTGCCATTAATAAGTTTGATAAGCGGGGGGCACAGGATGCCCTCCGGGATGTAAAGAAGCAGTACCAGCGCAACAACACGCTCTTCGACAAATCCCTGGATGAGATGCCGGTCATTGGCACGATCGCTTCTCAGTTTAATGACCCGGGCATGAACAAGCTCTACCGCACCCTGATGGATGTGTTGGCGGAACGCACCGGCGCCGGGCTAAAGTCTGACTTCATGGCAAGTGACGAATTGAGCGAAAAAATCTTCATCATTCCGCCAAGGCGAGTGCGCTACCTGTCAGAAATTTCCGACAGCAACCGCAACTACGACACCTGGGTGGACCGGCAGGAAGAAGTGGCGCGCAAGCTTTTTGCCCTGAGCGAATCCATCAAAGCGATCGAAGCAGAAGACAACCTGCCCAATAAAGCCGAAACGCTGGAAAGCCTGAAGGCAACCTACGGGGAAGTTGAACTGGGCCTGGATGGCTATTGCAAGCGCATCATAGAGACCTGGGAAGAGAAAAAAGCTGCGTACAAAGCAGACGAGTTTGTGTATCAGGTACGCGGCAGGGAAATCCGTGTGCCCACCTTTACCGAATCGCTTTCCCACTCCCGCATTCCGCGCGTGGTGCTGCCCCGCTTTAAGGATTGGGGGGAAATACTGCGCTGGTCCCTGCAGGAAAATGTGCCGGGCGAATTCCCGTACACGGCCGGCGTATTCCCTTTTAAGCGTAAAGGTGAAGACCCGACCCGCATGTTTGCTGGTGAAGGCGGACCGGAGCGCACCAACAAGCGTTTTCACTACCTCTCCGAAGGGATGCCCGCTGCCCGCTTGTCTACTGCCTTTGACTCGGTAACGCTCTACGGGGAAGACCCGGACTACCGCCCCGACATTTACGGCAAAATTGGCAACTCCGGCGTGAGCGTTTGCTCGCTCGACGATGCCAAGCGCCTCTACTCCGGCTTCGACCTCTGCGATCCGAAGACATCCGTCTCGATGACTATCAACGGGCCCGCTGCCACGATCTGTGCTTTCTTCATGAATGCGGCCATTGACCAGCAATGCGAAAAGTATATCCGCGAGCATGGCCTGGAAGACAAGGTCGAAGCGAAGCTAAAGGAGCAATACGATGACCATGGCCTGCCCCGTCCGCAGTACCGGGCAGATATCCCTGGCCTCAATGATCAGCTCGGTTTATTGCTGCTGGGCATTACCGGCGATCAGGTGCTGGAAGAAAACGTATATAATGAGTTGAAGGCAAAAGCCCTTGCTTCCGTTCGGGGCACCGTGCAGGCTGATATCCTTAAGGAGGACCAGGCGCAGAATACCTGCATCTTTTCCACCGAATTCAGCCTAAAGCTGATGGGCGATGTGCAGGAATACTTCATTTGGAACAAAGTGCGCAACTTCTACTCCGTCTCCATCTCCGGTTACCACATTGCCGAGGCCGGTGCCAACCCGATCACACAGCTGGCCTTCACCCTGGCTAATGGGTTCACTTTCGTGGAATACTACCTGAGCCGCGGTATGGACATCAATGATTTTGCGCCCAACCTGTCTTTCTTCTTTTCTAATGGGGTGGATCCCGAGTATGCCGTTATTGGCCGGGTAGCCCGCCGCATTTGGGCGAAAGCCATGAAGCAGAAGTACAACGCCAGCGAGCGCTCCCAGAAGCTGAAGTACCATATTCAAACCTCCGGCCGCTCCCTCCACGCGCAGGAAATCAGCTTTAACGATATCAGAACCACCCTACAGGCCCTGTACGCTATCTACGATAACTGCAACAGCCTGCATACCAATGCCTACGACGAGGCCATCACCACACCCACCGAGGAAAGTGTACGCCGCGCCGTCGCTATTCAGATGATCATCAACCACGAGCTGGGCCTTTCGAAGAATGAAAATCCACTGCAGGGAGCCTTTATCATTGAGGAGCTGACCGAACTGGTGGAAGATGCTGTACTGATGGAGTTCGACCGCATCACCGACCGCGGTGGGGTGCTGGGTGCGATGGAAACGATGTATCAGCGCGGAAAGATTCAGGATGAGAGCCTCCACTACGAGACCCTCAAGCACACCGGCGAGCTGCCAATCATCGGGGTGAATACCTTCCTGAATAAAGATGGCTCGCCTACCGTACGCCCGGGCGAGGTCATCCGCGCTACCAAAGCGGAAAAAGAAGGTCAAATCAAAGGCTTGCGTGAATTGCACGAGGCCAATGCCAACCGCGGGGAGCGCCACCTGAAGCACCTACAGCAGGTCGCCATTCAAAACGGCAACCTCTTCGAGGCGCTGATCGAGGCGACCAAGCACTGCTCGCTGGGGCAGATTACGCATGCGCTGTACGAAGTGGGAGGGCAGTATAGGCGGAACATGTAAATTAGAATTGAAAAAAATCCCAACTCTAATAAAGAAAAACATGGGTGATAAATTTCTCATTTACTGTATAAAGGGCTTGGCGGCAATCGGTCTGCTAGGCATCTTTACGTTATCCGTTGCGGTGATGCTGTATGGCATCGTAGAGACGGTGTACGCCGCAGGCGGCATCCTGCAGAATCAACATTCTGAGAAAGACATCATCGTAATTGTGGTGGGGATTGTTGACTTCTTCTTGTTAGGGATCACCGCCTTACTCGTGGCGGTGGGCTTGTACGAACTCTTCTTTAAACCTATCCCCGGCCTGCCCGACTGGATCAACATCAAAAGTATGGATCAGCTCAAGGTCATGCTCATCACGGTGGTGATTCTAGTGATGAGTATCTCCTTTATGGGGAAAGCTGTCACCTGGAATGGGGAGGATAATATTATGGGTTACGGCATCGCCCTGGGGCTGGTTATTATTGGGCTGAGTTATTTTTTGAGCATCAAAAAAAAGGAAGAAAGTTAGAGGCGGGACCAAAACGAGGAAGCCCTTTTTTCTAGCAGCCTGTCGGAGAGGCGCTCAATGGTCTGCGAACGGCAAATATTATTCTGCACTTCGTTGCTCATCAGTCCCGTAGCTCAGGCTATGTTCCTTCTTCGCGCCTTGTTCAGAACAATATTTGCTCGCTCTCGTCGCATCAGCACATCTCCGACAGGCTGCTAGGCGTTAATGGAGGCGACTAAGTACTGCTCGCTGGGGTTGATTGCGCATGCGCTGTACGAAGGGGTTGGGTAGTACGTAATGAGCAACTGCCACATCTGCTACTTCAAGAATGAGGTGCTCTGTGTGAATTGGGTAAATCTACCGCTTTACCTTCAGCAGCCCCGACAGCCCATTCTCATCCACTACGCCAACGAGCTTGCCCTGATCAAAGACCGGGAGTATGCCACGTCCTTTCCAGTACACTTTTCCATACGCTTCGTCAAGCGGGTCAGCGGGGAGGAGGGTATTAGGAAAGGGGCGGAGCACTTCAGCCATCGGTGTCAACGCCGGGTCGAGCTTTTTGTCTTTGGCCAGCTTAACCAGTTTACGTTCGCCCAGGGTGCCGATCAGGTTGTGCCATTCATCAAAAACCAGGAAATGACGCTCGGTACTGTGCTGCATTTGCTCAAAGGCAGTAGAGAGCGGCTGATCGGTATAGAGGGGCGTGTACTCCGGGCGCATAATATCCGATACCGCATGCTTGCTGAGTATACCATCGAAGCGGACCATTTTATACTCATTGGCAGCCATCACAAACACGAAGATGCCAATGACTGCCGTGATGATGCTGAACTGCCAAACGCCGAAGGCCACTAAGCCAACAGCTAGTACCTGCCCGACATAGGTCGCTATCCGGGTAGCTTTCAGACGGCCCAGCCGGATCGATAGCAGGGCGCGCAGTACCCGTCCGCCGTCCATCGGGAAAGCCGGCACCATATTGAAAATTGCCAGTATAATATTAAGGAAGATTAGTCCAAACAAGAAGTAATCCCAGCCCGATAAGCCCACTGAAAAGATATTTGAATTGGGGTAGGCCAGGCTCATAAAGAAGTTGTAGAACTTCGACCGGCTATGGTCTGAGGTAAGCAAGGGCTGAGCAGAAAGTACCAGCCCAATTACCACGTTGACCATCGGTCCGGCTACAGCAACCATAAATTCATGCACCGGGTTTTCCGGCAGTCGGTCCAGGCGTGCCACCCCACCAATGGGCGACAAGATAATATCGCGGGTATCCACCCCGTAACGGCGGGCAGTGAGGGCATGCCCAAACTCATGCAAGACCACACAGCCAAAAATAGCCAGCACAAACCCCATCATCCAGGCCATCGTCTCCCAGTCCCAGGCTTCGCCAAAGCCCTTGGCGAGGACCCAGACAAAAATGAGTAGAAAAGTCCAGTGTACCTGAACGGGAATGCCGAAAAATTTTGCAATCTGAACGACGCCTTTCATGAGCAAGGTTAAGTAAAAGCCACAGCATTTAACAAAGGGCCAAATTATTTGTGCTTTACAAACGTAAAAACAAGCGGCTTAGTTTTTAAAAACACAAAAGCACCTTCCCGGTGTGGAGAAGATGCTTTTGTCGTCTTTTTTGGCGGGCAGAGTAAGGCTATACGCCCTGCTCCTGCATGTTATCCCGGAAAATTGGCAGGTAAAGCTGCCCTTTCAGGATGTTGCGGGAAATGACTACGCGCTGTATTTCGGAAGTCCCCTCGTAAATCTGCGTGATCTTCGCATCGCGCATCAGACGCTCCACGTGGTACTCCTTCACGAACCCATAGCCGCCATGTACTTGCACGGCTTCTACGGTATGTCGCATGGCCACTTCTGAGGCGTACATTTTCGCCATAGAGCTGGCCATGTCGTAGTCCATGTTGTTATCTTTGAGCCAGGCAGACCGATAGACCATCAGTTTCGCCGCTTCGATATCGGTTGCCATGTCCGCCAGTTTAAAGGCTATGGCCTGATGCTTACTGATTGATTTGCCAAATGCTTCCCGCTCTTTAGAGTAGTTAAGCGCCAGCTCATAAGCACCACCGGCAATGCCCAGTGCCTGCGCGGCAATACCAATACGGCCACCAGACAACGTCTTCATCGCAAACTTAAAGCCAAAGCCATCTTCGCCGATGCGGTTTTCCTTAGGCACCTTCACATCGGTATACATGATGGTGTGGGTATCGGAAGAGCGGATGCCCAGCTTGTCCTCTTTTGCACCAATCACCACACCTTCTGAGTCGGCCTCCACGATCAGGCAATTGATACCGCGGTGCCCTTTTTCAGCGTCTGTCTGCGCCATTACAAGGTGTACGCTGGAAGTCCCCCCATTGGTTATCCAGTTCTTGGTACCATTGAGTATATAATGGTCTCCCTTGTCTTCAGCAGTGGTCCGTTGCATAGTTGCATCACTGCCCGCCTCAGGCTCGGAAAGGCAAAAAGCGCCAATCCATTCACCGGTCGCCAGTTTAGGCAGGTACTTGGCTTTTTGTGCTTCTGTCCCGAAGGTTTCAATACCCCAGCAGACCAGGGAGTTATTCACCGACATGATGACAGAGCAGGAGTTGTCTACTTTGGAGATCTCCTCCATGGCTAATACGTAAGACATCGTGTCCATTCCGCCACCGCCGTATTCCGGCGACACCATCATACCCAGGAAGCCCAGTTCGCCCATTTTTCGGACTTGCTCAGTAGGGTATTCTTGCTTGGAATCGCGCTCAATAACGCCCGGTTTAAGTTCTTTTTGAGCAAATTCGCGCGCCGCTTCCTGTACGGCTAGTTGCTCTTCGGTTAGTTCAAAAAACATATGCTATTGGTTTATTCAGTTAAGGGCGGGTTGCCTTAAAGTATTAACAAATGTAAAATGTGTATTCAGCGAAAATACGCTATTTCTGCCACAAAATAAAATTTTGAAGCCCCGCCTTTGTTGTGGTTTAGTAAAAATTGCTGCGGGTGCGCCGGCCTTCTCCCCCAATCGCGAGCTCTATGCCCATTTGCACCGCCGCATGGTGCTGGCTCCGCCGGTTGACCTCACCTTCCCGGCCCTGGCTGACGTCCATCAGGTCGTAGAAGATCTGCCCGTGGGCAAAAATGCGCCCATGAGAAAACAGCTTCCTCGACAATCGTATGCCCGCAATAGGGCCGATATGAAAAGCCCGGCCGCCTACGTCCTCGGGCAGCAGTACTTTACTGTCATCTGCCAGGTTCTGCAAAGCAATCAACTGCGTGGCCGTAAACTCATTCTCCAGGGCAATCCGCTCGATTTCCTGGTTGAGGAACTGAAAAAAGCCTGCTTCACTCTCTGAGCGTTCAAAGCTCCAGTCAAAGCCAGTACGCAATCCCAGAAAAACTTCATAATCAAAAGGGCGGTCCAGGCTGCCACCGCCCGCACCATAGCGGGTTTTCAGAAAACTGTAGCGATAGTCGAAGTATAGGTTCATCCCGCCGCCACCTTCACGAAAATAGCCCGGGCTGGCTCCAATCTCAATAGACTGCGGCTGTAGCTGCAGGTCAGAAGACTCCCCAAAGCTGTAGCGGAGAAAGAAAGTCGCCACCGTTTTATTGTAGCCATTGCGGCCAAATTCTTCGCCCATTTCCAGCTCGCTCATCGGCTCGGCTGCCCCTTGTAGCAGCGCCTCAAGGGAAGCGCCCAGCTTAACGAGGTTCCACATAGCCTGGAAGTGGGGATTGGCAGACAAAGGTGCCCGGTCGTCCAATGCAAATACAGCGTTCATCTTAACGCCGAAATCCAGTTGTGCATCATCCAGTACCAGCAGGTATCGAGTGCTTTTCTCGCCTACCTGACCCTGAGCCCAGGCAACGACCCCCAAAAGTGTAAAACAGATTAATAGTAGTATTTCTTTTCTCATAGTCTATTGAGTTTATTTCCGCCGGCGGGCGGAAGGTTGTGCATTATTTTTCTTCCAGCCGAAACCCGTGCGCCAGCGGACGCCCAGATGGGCGTATGTCTGTAACATAGGGTCAGTCCCTTCCACGACGGTATGCCGGCTGCGGGCTACTTCCAGCCCACCGACCACTGAAAAGCCGCCGCCAAAATTGATGGGGACGGTGGCGCGGGCAAACCAGCCGAGGGAAGGAATAGTCCGGGGGTCCCGGAATTTACCGAATACAATATTTTGCAGGGCCACGGCCACCTGATCGGTAATGTCTTCTACTGGTGCCAGCAGACCGCCCTCCATTAGGCTGTCCAGTTTTTCGCTGATAAAAAGGATATTGCCCAAGTCTACCATAGGCGAGGGGTCAGCGGTCAGCCGGAGCCCACCGGTCAGCTCTGCATCTATCGATATCTGTTTATTACGCCCGAAGGCAACAAGCGGGCGGTCGCCCAGGAAGAGCTTTTTGAAATGGACGTATACCTCCGCATCGTAGCGGTTCTCAAAGAATGGCTGTGCCCGCCCGGCATCGGTCAGGGCCATTTGTGCCAGGTGCTGTGCCAGGGCTTCTGCATCGCCCTGCAGCGACAAGCGCACCGATTCAATTTGATTGCCTAGTTTTTTACTTTCTGCCCGGTCGATGAAGCGAGGGTCCGAAACCGCTACGCTGCCACCGATAAATTTGTAGCGCACAAAAAAGCGGGCCATGCGGACATTACGCCGTTGCTGCCGCTCCAGCTCCTGCTCTATTTCAATACGCAGGCCAGGAAACAGGTTTTTTAGCCAACGAGGTGCGCTGAGGTCGAAAAAAGCGAAGGCGCTGTCTACCTCGGTCTCTGCAATTTCCAGTTCGGAAAAGCCGACGATTTCGGAGAGTTCTCCGCGAAAAGTCGCATTGGAAATACCGGTGGTGGTCTCCATTCCAAACTCGAAGGCCTGCGCGGAAGTCCATCCGGGCAGCAAGAGTAAACAGCAACCAAAAAGCAAGCGTATTTTTTTGATCATAGAGCCATAGATTTATCGGATGAGATGTACTTCGCCTTTGACAATACGCCGAAAGCCATTTGGATAGCGGACAATACCGTAGTAAGCGTAGGTGCCGGTATTCATCGGTTCATCCAGCCGGTTGCCGTCCCAGCCGTAGCGGTTATCATTCAGGGGCACCTCCGCTTCTTCAAAAAGCAGGCCGCCCCAGCGGTCGTACACCTGAAAGCGTTCCACTATTTCTCCGGAACCGCCATCGCTGTACAAAATAAGGCGGTCGTTGATGCCATCGCCATTGGGGGAAAAGGCCGTGGGCCCGTACACCTGCCCGAGCACAACCGTCAAGGGCAGGGCAGCCGAGGCCAGGCAGCCCCGGCCATCTTCTACAATCACCCGGATATCCAGATTGCGGGTGGCGATGAAATCCGTGGTCGGCTGACCGGTATCGATTTCGTCGGGTACCCATTGCAAACGCTGTACATTGCCAACCGTATTGGCAGTGAGAGAAATAGGCGTAGTAGGGCGTACCTCGATCGGGGCATAGTCAAGACTAACACCTAAGGTATCCGGTCGGATAATCTCAATTGGAAACTCCTGTATACAGTCCAAAGCGTCCCGGATGACTAGTGTGTAGTTGCCATAGGTCAGGTCTCTAAAACGGCTTGAAAGCGTGTAGCTCTCTCCGCCGTCAATAGAGAATATAGCTTGCCGCTCACTACTGTGCAGCTCAATTTCCACCTCCCCCAGCTCGCCGGGGCAGATGGGTTGCTCAATGTACAGTTGTACTTCCGGGCCATCTGGCTCTGGTATTTCAACCATCCAGTCCAAAGCGCAGCCTACCGAATCCGTAACAGTCACCACGTAGGTAACGCCTGTAGCGGTTGCGAGCTGATTGCCACTGCCGTCCGGCCATTCGAAATTGAGGCCCGGCGGGTAAAAATAAGCGTAAGCGGTATCACAGGTCTCTTCTACGACCAACTCGGGCTCCGGCAGCGGATTGGCGGTGACAAAAAGCGGCACTGTGATATTACAGCCGTTGAGATCCGTTGCGGTAAGGCTATAGTCTCCAATATCCGTCACTTCAAAGTCGGTCACAAAGGGGAAAGCCATGGGCACCTGATAAGGATTCACCCACTGCAGGTTCTGGAAAAGCGTATCATTTTGTGTCATCAGAAAAACGGTATCGCCCAGGCATGCAGCAGAGGCGCTCACTTGGGGCGTGGGCGGTACTAAGACCTGTAGGCTCATGGTATCAAGATCTTCGCAACCATCCTCATTGAAAGCGTGCAGGACATAAGCCCCGTCGTTTCCGGAGCTAAGGCCGGGAGTCTGATAAACCGAGTCCATGGTAGTGGTGCCGTCGGGCAGTGTCCAAAAGTGACCCTGCCCACCCGAACCAGACAGGGAGAAAGCGGTACCGTTGCAAAGGCTCTGATCAGGCCCGGCATCGGCAAACTCGGGATCAGTCACGAGGAAGGAGTCCCGGACCGAGCAGCAATCATCCACAGCAGTGAAGTAGTACCAGCCCTGATTCCCCTCAAAGGGGTGATTGGTGATGAGCCCGTTACCCACCACATTTCCCGCCGCATCCGTCCACTCCAAGGTAGCTTCCTCTGCAAAACACCCTGCCGGGACGCCGGCGAAGAAGTAGATGGCATTCGCACTGCAATCGGGAATACCAATGGGGTTGAAGCTGCAGTCGCTCACCGGCTCCGGGCAGTGAATGTAAGTGGAAAATTCGGTGGAAGCATTATTAGGATCACTGTAGACACTGTACTGCACCTGGAGACCGATGGCGCAAAAGGGCGCTATCCCGCTTATCCTGCCCACACCACTCAGGGTCTGCAAGTTACCAGGAAGTGCAAATTCGGGCTGTCCCAAGGCCTGCAACCACATGTCCATCGTATTTACATCCGAAACCCCGGAGACGATCAGGCTGTCGTTGTCTACCAAGGCGAAGCCATCAAGGCACCCTACACAGTTGCCGAAAGAGAGGGTGCCCAGCACTTTGAGGGAGCTGTCGGGCATTATGCCCTGCACCTCCACCCGGTCGACCTGCTGCCCACCGAAGGCATTCACATCCACGATGTAAGCTTGCTGCTGCTGTGCTTCCGCAAAGTAGGTGGTAAAAAGCAGGGTGTCCCGGTTTTGGGCCGAGGAGGCATTATTGCCATCCTGTGGGTCGACGTAGGGTTGACCGCAGTCAGTAAGCATGATGGGCTGGGCCAACAAAAAAGAGGGGCCACAGAGTAGCAGCGCGGCAGCGCAATAGCATTTAAGCAGGTAGAAGTCGTAGTCCTTCATCAATTAAACCTTCTGGCATCATTCTATCCAATAGCAAGCTGTCCTGCATTAGATTAGGCCGTCTTTTTAGAATCAGGGTATTCCCAGGGCACAGCTTCGGTAGCGGCGCGGGTGTGGAGATTATGAGGCTGGCCTGGCTTTCGCCCGACCGGAATGTAAAGGTACCACTTTTCTATTAGATGCAAAGAGAACCCGCTCCTACTTTTTTGATAAAGAGCGCTGCATACATTAAAGATCTTATGTATGTTCAGAGCCATAAACGGTGCCATTATCGCAAATAAGCACATAATCCATATACAATCTGGTTTTTTGTTTAGCGATTGCTACTTTTAGTGTTTTATTGAGAACTTGTCAAAAAGTGCGCTTCGCGTCTGCTTCATGGTGATGCGGCAGTCAAAAATCAAGTATTTTGAGTTTTCAATCCTAATATTTATCGTCAGGGCTAAAAGCCCTTCGACACCGGACGCCATAGTTGGCAAATCGCTGATTGGCAATGTGAAGATTGCTTCAAAGATACTCTCAGAGAAGAACCTTAATTACAAGGGCTTATGAAAAATATTCTAGACAGGATTGATGAGTGGGTAGAGAAAGCGCCGCAAAAACCAGCGTTTATATTCGTACCTGATCCCGATCAAGAGGGTCAGGTGCTCAGCTTTTCGGCATTAAAGGACCGGGCCCAGCATCTAGCCAGTATACTCCTGGAAACACATCAGGCACAAAGCCGGGTCCTTATCCTACTGCCCCAAAGCCTGGACTATGTTGTCGCGATACTGGGTTGCTTTTATGCGGGCATGGTTGCCGTACCAGGGTTTATGCCTAGAAAGAGCAGGAATATGGAGCGGCACGAGGCGATAATCGAAGACTGTGGGGCAGAACTCATTATAGGAGGTGCAGACCTGAAGAAAGAAGTCCAAAAATCTGATCAGACAAACCTGAAGTCCTGCACCTGGCTAACGCCCGATGCAGGTCAGGCCGGAACAGTAAAACCGCAAGGCATTGATCATCCCGCGCTTACAGATCTCGCCTTTCTACAATACACATCCGGATCTACCGGGCAACCGAAGGGTGTCGTAGTTACACATGGAAACCTCGCAGCGAATGCTAGCCTGTCCAAAAAAGAGTTTGGCTTTTTATATGATGATGTCATGGGTTCCTGGCTTCCGTTTTACCATGATATGGGATTGGTGGGCCATGTTTTACAGAGTGCTTACAACGGGATGACAAGTGTCTTCATGCCCCCGGCATCCTTCGTCAAGCGCCCCCTAAATTGGTTAAATATGCTAAGCCGGTATAAGGTGAATATTACAGGGGCACCAAACTTTGCGTTAGAGCTTTGCGCTGATCGAATCAAACCTGAGGAGGCAAAAGCCCTGGATTTGACCTCACTAAGAATTTTTTACTCCGGGGCCGAAAAGGTACAAAAGACCACGCTGGAGCGCTTTGCCAAGCACTTTTCTGGTTCAGGGTTCGAGCCTTCCAGCTTTCAACCCTGCTACGGGCTTGCGGAGGCCACTCTCATGGTTAGTACCAGGAAAACAGCACCGGACGCAGCACCGGTAGAGCGCCTCGTCCCTGTTTCCCTAAATCCAGGGCAGGCAGTGCCTGAGTCTCCGCAGGGCCCTACACTTACGCTCCTTGGAAATGGAAAAGTGCCGGAGGGCTCCGAAGTTGAAATCGTTCACCCTGATACTTTGCAAGTGCTACCGGAGTGCCAGGTTGGGGAAGTATGGATAAAGGCAAAAAGTATTGCTCAAGGGTACTGGAACCAGGCCGAACTGTCCGCACATACCTTTCAGGCCAGAACAGCAGGAGGGAAAACAGGCTTCCTACGTACCGGAGATCTGGGGTTTCTTGAAAAAAATGAATTGTTCATTATTGGGCGCCTGAAAGAAGTGTTGATCATCAGAGGGCAGAATTATGACCCTGTCGACTTGGAAAAGGCAGCCTGCGGCACAGATAAACCGCTCAACCGGGATGCAGCTGTAGCTTTCACCATGGAAGGCATCGGTACAGAAAAGCTAGCCCTGGCACTGGAAGTGAAACGAAGTTTTTGGCGAAAGCTTGACCATGAGCAGCTGGCTGCTGCTGTACGAGCCCGGCTGGCTGAGTCCTTCGACCTTAAGGTGTCAATATTGCTATTGGTTAAACCGCACGCTATCCCAAAAACAACGAGCGGTAAAATACAACGCTATAAATGTAAAGAGCAGTTTGAAGCTGGAAAGCTGCCACTCCTCTACAAGTGGGAAGCACCAATAGAAGACATGGGTTCCAGCTTACCTACGATTGAGGCAACAAATGGCACCGATGATCCGGCCACAAAACTACGCCTGTTTTTAACGGCTGAGGTAGGCAGACGACTAAGTATGCCGGCGGAGCAAATTAAAGGGGATGTACCGCTCACTGATTATGGCCTGGACTCGATGAATGCGATGGAGCTGGTAGGTGAAATAGAAGCTAAGTTCAATATCAATCTTGACCCCACCTTATTATGGGAAGTCCCCACTATTAATGAGCTCGTTGAGTTTTGTGAGACCCATTACTTTGAAAAAGGAGAAACGTATTAATAATGAAACGACCTGAACGGCTATGGCAGCCCTATTTGCCTAAAAATGTTTACGACCCTTACCCTATGTACGACCGTTTGAGGGATGAGGGTGGTTTGTACAAAGATATTACGGGCAGCTGGATCGCTACTCGTTACGATACCGTCAGGTTTCTACTTACGGATGAACACTTTAAGACTCAAATTCCTAACCACAAGTTTCACACTAAGCAAGCATCCTACTCCACACGCGTTATGGATGCCTGGATTTTACTGCGGGAGGGACAAGTACACAAACGATTGCGAGGTGTAGCTACAAATGTTATAGACTGGCAAGGCATTGAGGCTATCGTGCAGGAAGTGGTTGACCAGAACCTGGCGCCTTTAAAATCTAAATCGGCTATCGATGCGGTAAAGGACATCGCCCTGCTTACCCCCACTCGCATCATTACCCGGATTTTAGGCCTGCCGATTCAGGACGCTCCCCGCTGTAAATCATGGGCAGGTGTATTGCTTTGGGCGGTCAACCCCTACATTACACCGCAAAAGTTGGCATTAGTTGAGCAAAACGCCCGGGAATTTGCAACTTACCTCGACGGCATACTTGACCAATGCGAGAAAGAAAGACCTGATTCTGCAATCGCACGCCTGCTCAACACTCCGGATGATGACGGTAACTATATGACTCGTGAAGAAGTGATTTCTTTTGTCATTTTTCTCTATACCTCAGGAGAAGAAACCGTAGTCAACTTTATCGGTAATGCTATTTATGCTCTTCTAAAAGCTCCTGATAAGATGGCTGCCTTAGCCGCAGACCCCAGTTTGATTAATATCGCGACAGAGGAGCTTCTGCGCTTGGACTCCTCCTTGCAATATTCTATCCGATTTGCCAGTGTTGACATTGAAGTGGAAGGCGAAAAGATTCGGAAGGGGGACTTGGTAATCCCCGTAATAGGCGCCGCGAACCGAGACCCAGAAGTATTTGAGGACCCCCACCAGATAAACTTCAAGCGAAAGAAATACAACCACCTGACATTTGGAGTAGGTCGGCACTATTGTTTTGGCGCCCGGCTTGCAAGGATAGAATCCCGCGCTGTGCTCAAAGGGTTTGCAGAAAACCTGAGCCACTTCCGGCTTGACGCGCTGGTAAAACGCAATCCCAATATCATGTTTAGAGGGTTCAAGGCACTACCACTTAAAGCTGTATAAAATACGCTAATCGATGCTCTTTTATACCCTGGATTTTGCTGCCTTTTTACTGATCATTGTAGTCGCATTTTTCGCAACGCCCTATAAGTGGCGATGGCTCGTTCTATTAGTCGGCAGCTACTTTTTCTACGGTTATCATGAGCCCCAGCACCTTTTGTTATTGTTGTTCATCACGCTCGTCAATTTCATCGCTGGAGGGATGATCAGAAAAACTCCTGTGGAGGGAAAGAAACGTTTTTTAATGATCACGGCATTGTTGCTGAGTTTTCTGCCCTTGGTTTCTTTCAAGTACCTGGGTTTTCTCAACGAGCTAACAGGGTCCATTTTGCAGTACCTTGGGATTGAATACCAGCTAAGAGCTCCACGCTATCGCCTTCCTCTGGGCCTTTCCTTCTTTACCTTTCAAGCCGTTAGCTACACGATTGACATCTATAAGGGTTACCTTAAACCCATCCATCACGTAGGCAAATTTGCGTTGTTTGTTGCTTTCTTTCCACAACTAATTGCAGGGCCGGTGGAGCGCAGTCGCCGATTGCTCTCCCAATTGACCCTTAAGGCTGACCTCTCTTACAACCGGTTCGTTAGTGGGGGGCGGATGTTCTTATGGGGCCTGTACAAAAAGGTGGTTGTCGCAGCCGCTGCTAATCAACTGATTAGCCCCGTATTTAAAGGTAGCAGCGATGAGCATGCACTCGCAGTCATAATAGCAGCCTTCATCTTTTTGGTGCAGGTGTACGCAGACTTTTCCGGTTATACGGATATGGCAATAGGATTAGGCCGGATATTTGGTGTCAAGCTCACACAAAATTTCAGCAACCGGGTTTATTTTTCTGCTTCATTTGCAGACTTCTGGCGCGGCTGGCATGTGACGGTAAGCTATTGGTTCAGGGACTATATATTTTATCCGCTTACCAAAAAGGATCAAGCTCCTTCCAGGATTTTCTGGTCCTTAATGTTAACGGTATTCCTGATTGGACTTTGGCACGGGCCCTCCCTTAACTGGATTCTATGGGGGCTTTTCAATGGAGTATTTATTATTCTGGACTACTGGACAAGAAAGCACCGAAAGCGGTTAATTGCACGTTCGGGGCTAGGCCGGTTCCCTTTAATTATCAACTTTGGTTCAGTTCTATTAACGACCAGTCTGGTCACTTTTTCTTTTATGATTGCGAAGTCTTCCTCGCTTGCCGAAGTGGGGGGCTGGATGAGGCAAAGCCTGGACTGGAGCCGATCCTACCGGCTACTACCCTGGATTCAGGATACCGGGCAACTGCTTAGACTTTCCCTTTTTCTGGCCGTTTTCCTTTTGCTGGACCTACTCAACGCTTTGATGAAAGACCTTTCTTTTGATCAGTTTACCGAAAAAATGCCGGTGGGTGTCCGATGGGCTGTTTATCTTATTTTGGGCTACGCGATCTCTTTTTTGGGTGTCTTCCAGCAAGACAAATTTGTTTATTTCGACTTTTGATATTGCTTAATATCTTTTGCCAGAAGCTCACTGAAAGCAACAGCCCCCCTGGATTCCAGATGCAGAGAGTGGTCATGAAATATAAACTGATCTCCTTCATCGGAGTAGTCCCAAAACGGAACTGACCTGGCACTTGCAATGCCCTGGATTACCTCTTTAAAACCCGGATATACATTCCTTTCTGCTTTTAAGGCGGCCTTGTCAATCGGCATACGGATCAGTATTACATCGCCCCGTTCTTTCAACCAGTTAATCGTTTCTTCCAGATAGTCAAGGCGTATGTCAGAGGGGACCAGCTCCTGTTTGAACTGAGGCCGGAAGAATTTTGGTTTCGGTTTCATGTGTTTGACTTTCACTTCACACCAGCCATTCTTGTGATTGGTAAAATTTCGGTTCTCTTCAGACTCCTTGAGAATGTCCATGAGCAAAGAATTGTTATGCCCCAGTCTGCGAAACAAGAACTCTACATTTGGATGTATGTTGACAGACCATAAATCAAAGTACATGAACTGCTCTTCTCTTCTGCCATATCCATCAGCGAAATCAGAGACCACTTCAGGGCTGACACTCAGTATAAACAGACCATTAAGGACACCCCGTCGAAGCTTCCGTTTGATGAACTTCAAATAGGGTGCTCCGTAAGGAGAGTTTGTTCCATCAAAAGCTATATTCAGCATACGGCCTTTCATTTCGACGGATTGCTCTATAATCGCAGGATTGATGCCTTCCCCGGGCTGAGAATTCCCCATAATCAGAGCGCTCGCAGGATAAGCGACTTTCCAGTAAAAACGGTCTTCCAGTATAGAGCTACGTGTTGCCAATACAAGTAGCACAGGGCTTCCTACCAACAGTAAATATAACACTCCCTTCAATATGAGTTTCTTCACCTGATATCTGGTTTTGCTTTGGTGAAATTAAAACATGCCCGTCACATTCACTGCATAATAAGAGCGGCAAGTCATGATAAACACCTATGATTAATAGGTATCTTTGCATAAAAACCACATGCCCGAAGTCAATACCCTTGCCTACGCCCGGGAAATGGACGACCAAGACCCTTTGCACCATTTTCGCGACCGCTTTTTTATTCCGCAGCACAACGGACAGGATGCCATTTACCTATGTGGCAACTCCCTTGGTCTACAGCCTAAGACCGCCGAAGCAGCTCTGAAACACGAATTGGAGCACTGGAAAGCCCACGGCGTGGAAGGCCACTTCCGGGGTGAACTCCCGTGGATGGACTACCACAAATTTCTGGTAGCGCAAAGTGCACATGTGGTTGGTGCTAAGCCCGAAGAGGTGGTGGTGATGAATACCTTGACGACCAACCTCCACCTGATGATGGTGAGCTTCTACCGCCCCACTTCGGAGCGTTTCAAAATTATTATGGAAGCGGGCGCCTTCCCCTCTGATCAGTACGCGGTGGAAAGCCAGGTGAAGTGGCACGGTTATGCGCCGGAGGAGGCGATTGTGGAAGTGCAGCCCCGCCCCGGAGAGGACACCCTGCGCACTGAGGATATTCTGGGGGTTATCGCCGAGCACGGCGCCCAAGCGGCACTGGTACTATTTGGAGGGGTCAATTACTTTACCGGACAGCTTTTCGACATGCAGTCCATCACCGAATCAGCCCACCGGGCAGGTGCCTATGCCGGGTTCGACCTTGCCCACGCTGCGGGCAACGCCCACCTGAAGCTACATGACTGGGGCGCTGACTTTGCGGTATGGTGCAGTTACAAATACCTGAACTCCGGCCCGGGAGGCCCTAGTGGTGTTTTCGTACATGAGCGCCATGGTAACAACCCCGATTTACCCCGCTTTGCCGGTTGGTGGGGACATGACGAAAGCGAGCGTTTCCTCATGCGTAAAGGCTTTCATCCTATGCCAGGTGCAGCCGGCTGGCAACTCAGCAATGCTCAGATTTTTAGCTTTGCTGTCCACAAAGCCAGCCTGGACATCTTCTACGAAGCCACCATGCCTGCCTTGCGGCAAAAAAGTGAGCAGCTCACGGGTTACCTGGAGCAGCGCCTCCGTGCCCTGCCGGGCGCCGCGGAGCGCTTCCGTATCATTACACCTACCGATCCGGCTTCCCGCGGCTGCCAGCTGTCGGTTTACACCGAAAAGGGAGGCAAAAAGCTATTCGACTTCTTATCTGAGCAAGGTGTGGTCTGCGACTGGCGGGAGGACAACCTTAGCGGTAAGCAATTGCTACCGGGAGAGGCGGGCGTCATACGCATAGCACCTACGCCCCTCTATAATAGTTTTGAGGATATCCACCGGTTTGTGGCGTTACTGGAAGAGGCCTAATATGACAATACCGAAGATCTGGTCTCTATTTTGCAAAAATGTGCTTTTCGGGAATAAAAATTCGGTTCTGATTAAACCCTACCCACTTTTCTGCGTCCAAAAAGCGTTTAGAGGACGATATTTAGCCCTGGGAGTAACATTCTCTCTTTGACCAACGTTTTTTCTATGAACCTGAAAACCCTTATTTAATATGATGATAACCGAGAATTGTGCAACCGGTACCCTGGCACCTTATGTACCGGGCGCTGACAACCCCTGGGACAAAGCCCGGGTGCAGCACCTCTACCGACGCCTCGGGTTTGGCATCGCTCCTGAGGATATTGAAGGTGCCCTGCAGCAAAACCCTGCCTTACTGGTCGATAGCCTGATTGATGAAGCCATCAGTCTGCCCCTTCCCGATGAACCCGAATGGGCCAATTGGTCTACAGATGACTACGATGACTTTAATACTCAACGCTTTGAGCAGGTCATCGGATGGATAAGCGAATGGTTGAACGGTATGCTACAGAGTGGTTTTCGGGAAAAGCTGGCGTTGTTTTGGCACAACCACTTTGTGACGAGTTTCAGTAGCTATCAGTGCCCTTCCTATATGTACCAATACACCACGCTACTGCGGCAGTATGCGCTCGGCAACTTTAAGGACTTCACGGTAGAAATGGGCAAGATACCGGCGATGTTGATCTATCTGAACGGCGTCCAAAACACCCGCTTCGATTCTAACGAAAACTACGCCCGGGAGCTGTTCGAGCTCTTTACCCTTGGACTGGACAGCGGATATACCCAAGAGGATATCGATAATACTTCTCGCGCCCTTACCGGCTGGAATGGCCTGAATGGGCCACCCTACTGTACGCCTATTGACTTTGTGCCGTTCTTCTTTGATGATACCGATAAAACGACCTTTGGACAAACTGGTAACTGGGGCTACAGCGACGTGCATGATATCCTGTTCGATCAGCGGGCAGATGAGATTGCCCAGCACATCTGCACCAAAATCTACCGCACTTTTGTGCACCCGGAGGTGGACGAAGGTATCGTTGCAGGCCTTGCCCAGACCTTCAAAGACAATAATTTTGAGCTCCTGCCCGTCTTCCGGCAGCTCTTCAAGAGTGAGCACTTCTTCGATGAGTACGTGATAGGTACGGTTATCAAAAGCCCGGTGGAACTCTTTTTGAATACGATCAAGGAAAGCCGGGTGCCTATGGACGATCAGGCGATACAGCTGATTGGCTACCTGACCGCTGACCTGGGACAACAAATTCTCTCCCCGGTGGATGTCAAAGGCTGGCCCGGCAACCGCGATTGGATTGATACCAATACCATGACGGAGCGTTGGCTATCCCTCGACTTTATTGTGGGGCGTTACTACTTTGATTATAAACCGGAACTGGTACAGCTAGCGAAGGATTTGAGTGGTAATTCCATTGACCCCTACGAAGTCACGTCTGCCATCATCGACCACTTTATCAGTGGTGGGCTGAGCAACCCGGAGGCTTACGACCGCGCCACGACAGTCTTCAAGTGGGAAGTCCCGCAAAACTACTTTGACTCCGGGGAGTGGAACCTCGACTGGGATACTGCAGACGAGCAGATAGCGATTCTGCTGCGGCATCTCTTCCGGTTACCCGAATTCCAACTGGCCTGATTCTCTATTTCGAACCAAAAAACAACTACACCATGTGTGATCACCATAAATCAAACAACACCGGTCGCCACGGCAGTGCCATCGAGCACGGCGAGGCCCACGAGCGCGACCATCAGGCCTGGAGCCGCCGGACCTTCCTGCGCAACTTAGGCATCTTCAGCGGTGGGGCAATGATGCTCAGCCAAACGCCCGTCACCGCACTTGCCGGTTCTCCCCTGAGCTGGGGCCTGACCAATTCTCCCGGCGACCGCATACTCGTGCTCATTCGCTTTAAGGGTGGCAACGATGGCCTCAATACTATCATCCCGCTCTTTGACTACGGTACTTATCAGGCTGCCCGCCAGAATATTCATATTCCACAGGCCGGACTTACCACACTAAACCCTGACTTTGGTATGCCCAACTTTATGAACGACCTGCAGCCTATGTGGCAGGACGGTCAGATGAAGGTGGTGAACAGCGTCGGCTACCCCGGGCAAAACCTTTCTCACTTTCGCTCCACGGACATTTGGACGACCGCAAGCGACAGCGATGTGGTGGATTCAAGCGGATGGCTGGGCCGCTTCCTTGAGGGGCAGTACCCCGACTTTATCACCAATCCACCGGACATACCACCCGCAGTACAAATTGGCGGTGGTGGTACCTTTCTTTTTGATAATACCGATGGCAATAACATGAGTGTGCAGGTGGAGGACCCGGACACTCTGCTGGAAATTGCGCAGGACGGCGAGCTGTACGACCCAATCAATGTACCGGAGTGCTACTTCGGGGAGCAAATTGGCTATCTGCGCACCGTAGCTAATAATACTTTCCGCTACGCGGAAATCATCTCTGAGACCTACAACAGCTCTACCAATGATGTGGCCTACGAAGGGCAGCTTGGCAATCAGCTGGCACTCGTGGCTCGCCTCATCAAGGGCGGTCTCGGCACCAAACTTTACATGGTTACTTTGGATGGCTTCGACACCCACGCTAATCAGCCTAACCAACACGCCAATCTGCTCAACAACCTGTCCACAAGCGTGAAAGCCTTCTACGACGATCTGGCTACCGCTGACCGCGCCAAAGATGTACTGGCTATGACGTTTTCGGAGTTCGGCCGACGCATTGAGCAAAACGCCTCCAATGGTACTGACCACGGTGCGGCTGCGCCTCTGATGCTCTTTGGGCCCGGTCTGAATGGCAATGGCTTTCTCGGTGACTACCCTGATATGCAGGATGTGGATAATGCCGGCAACTTGAAATACGGCACTGACTTCCGGGAGATTTATGCTTCCGTGCTGGAAAACTGGCTCTGTGTTGACCCCGGTATTGTCGATCAGGTAATGGGGGGCTATTTTGACCGCCTGCCTGGGCTTGGCCTTACCTGTTCGCCTGTGCCGGTCTTTGAAGCGCCCGTTTATCAGCTCAGGCACTGGGCCTCCTACGATGGCCGCAGTCAGGTGGGAATCCACTATGTTCTACCCCAAGGCGCGAATGTAACCGTGCAGATATTCAATATGCTGGGGCAGCCGGTGACCACGCTTTACCGGGGCTATCAGCCCAAAGGACAGCATCAGCATGCTTTCCAGAGTGCGGGGGCAAAGATTGCGGCGGGCTACTACGTATATAGTATTGAGGTGCAGGGGCAGGCGTATAGCCGGAAGATTGTGATGACGCAGTAGGGGGGACGGAATAGCCTGATATTGCTGATTCCCGGGCGGTGCTCCATCAGAGAGGGACATAGGCAGGTGGATGAGTGGCATCCGAGCAGCATTTTTACCTCATAAAATGAAGCCAGGTTTTTTATTTTTACAGGCTACCAGCATCTACGCTTATGCCCACTGCCATTAATTACCGCGCCGCCTCAAGCAATAGTGACCTCCAGGCCATCATGCGCCTGCAAAAGATCAACCTGCCCGCTAAAATCACGGCAGAAGAGCTAAAGGCGCAGGGCTTTGTCACTGTAGATCATGATATGGATACCCTGCGGGATATGAATACGCCCTATGGCCACAGTACGGCCTGGTACGGTGATACCCTCGCCGGCTATGCACTGGTGATGGAAACCCGTTTCCGGGACCGTATCCCCATCTTATTCCCGATGTTTGAATTATTGGATGGTATTATTTGCAAAGGGAAGCCGCTGCAGGACTGGGCGTATTTTGTGATGGGACAGGTGTGTGTCGCAAAAGCCTACCGGGGCAGTGGCGTTTTTGCTGGCTTGTACCTGGACATGAAGGAGCGGCTGTCCGGGCATTTTGACTTTATCGTCACTGAAATTTCCACTCGTAACCCGCGGTCAATACGAGCGCATGAGAAGGTGGGTTTTCAAAATATTCACGAGTATATTGATCCCTTGGGGGAGCACTGGGTGGTAGTAGCATTGACCATTCTGTAGAGCAGCTATCCCCGCCCGGTGTGCCAACTGAAAGGGGCAAAAGCCATGGCTGATTTGTCAAAATGACTAATGAGAGGTGCCTTGATATCATGTTCTGTTCACCTGTACCAACGCAAGAACCGGTGGCAGCGCCTTTCCCTGCTAAAGGCTTACCCCAATCCGGCAAGGGTAGCAGGAAATCAGTGTAGTGGGTTTGCCTCCCGGTGTTTGCATAATGTCCTTTCGGGGATTGGAGGTGTTTGGCAACATAAAAGTAGTGAAGTAATAAAATAGGCACATTCAGCCTACTTTCCCGTACTCCCTTTAGCCGGGCTCTCCGCCGCCGGGCGTAGCAGGAAAAATAAGCCAATAAGCATGAATGGAATGCTGAGGAGTTGCCCCGTGCTCAGGCCTGCGCCCACAGCAGACTCAAAGCCACCCTGACTCGTCTTGAAGTACTCCAGCCCAAAGCGGATGACTCCTAATACTAGGATGAGGAATAGCCCAAACATACGGCCCAGGCGGTTTCTGGCACCCGTCTTCCAATACACCCAATAAAGCAGGAAGAAGGTGAGCAGGTAGCTGATGGATTCGTACAGCTGCACCGGATGGCGCACCGGTACTTCGCTAAGCTCCACGCAGAACTTACCGCTCGCCATTTCTGCTACTTCCAAGCAGCCCTGGCCGGCACGCTCAATGCAAGTGGAGCATTTTTCCCAGAGGTTGGTCTCATTGCGGGGGAATTTGAAGCCCCAGGCGACATCGGTGGGCTTGCCTACGATTTCGGAGTTCATCAGATTGCCCAGGCGGATAAAGCAGCCGGCCAATGCCGTGGGGACGACCACTTTGTCGAGCACCCAGAGGACGGAACGTTTGGACTCGAAACGGGAGAAAATCCACAGGGCAATGATGATGCCAATAGCCCCACCGTGGCTGGCCAGTCCGCCTTTCCAGACCATCGGAATTTCTGTGAGGTGGTTGGCGTAGTAGTCCCAGTCGTAGAAAAACACGTGCCCCAGGCGTGCGCCTGCCACGGCCCCCACAACCATGTAAATAAAAATGCGGTCCAACCACTCTTCGGGCGCATCTTCTGCTTTGAACATCGCTTTGACGATGTACAGGCCCGCCAGGAAGCCAGCAGCAAAAAGAAGGCCGTACCAGCGCAGGGTAAGTGGTCCGAGGTTGATGATTTCAGGAGAAGCCGTCCAGGTGATGTAGGCCAAAAGATCTTGCATAATTTTTGACTTGCCCCGTTTAGGGTGGTTTTTCGATCTACTGACGATTGAGCCGTCCGCCGATTCGGACACGCTCGGTGCCAGCGTTAACGCTGTGAAAGGGTAGATGCTAAGCCAATCCTTTCGTTATGCGTCAAAGCTCAATATTAGGCATGTTTTGGCGGAATTTAGGGGCTGAAGGGTTAATTTTTTAATAATTTGGAACCTGCCCGGGGTTCAGCCGTTTCCAAAACTGAACACTAAAATACATCATATGCCTGCTGCTGATAAAGCAAAGCCCGTACTCGTCACCGGAGCCTCCGGATATATTGCCTCCTGGATCGTCCGGTTTTTACTGGAAGAAGGGCACGAAGTCCATGCTACTGTCCGAGATAAAAATAAGCCCGAAAAAGTAGAACACCTGACCCGTATAGCGGAGCGGGAAGCAGGCAACCTTCGCCTTTTTGAAGCCGACCTGCTCAATCCGGGCTCTTTTGCAGAAGCCATGGAAGGTTGCGCATTGGTCCTGCATACCGCCTCTCCTTTTCAGCTTGACGTGAAAGACCCACAGCGCAGCCTTATTGAACCAGCCCTGGAAGGCACCCGCAATGTGCTGAAAACCGCTAAAGCAACATCCAGTGTACAGCGCGTGGTACTGACCTCCAGCGTTGCTGCTATTTACGGGGACGCAGTAGAACTGGAAGAGGCTCCCAATGGTGTTTTTACCGAAGCGCAATGGAATGAGTCGAGTTCGGTGAAGCACCAGGCCTATTCCTATTCTAAAACCGTGGCCGAACGGGAAGCCTGGAAGATTGCCGGCAGCCAGTCGCAGTGGGATTTGGTGACCATCAACCCCAGTTTCGTGATGGGACCTGCACTTAGCAAACGGACCGATGGCACAAGTACGGGCTTTATGCAGTCTATGGCTAACGGGCAGTTTAAAGCTGGCGCACCGGATTTGTACTTTGGCGTAGTCGATGTGCGGGAAGTGGCACGTGCTCACCTGCTCGCGGGCTTCCTGTCTGAAGCCGAAGGCCGCCATATCACCTCTGCCTCCGAGCATAGTGTGCAGGAGATGGGGCAAATGCTGCGTACTTCCTTTGGTGACAAGTACCCGCTGCCCAAAAAAATGCTCCCCAACTTCCTGCTCTATCTCTTTGGACCGTTCCAGGGGTTCTCCTGGAAATTCCTGCGCCGTAACCTCGGCTATCCGCTGCGGTTCGATAACCGGAAAAGTCGTGCAAAGCTTGGGCTTAAATACCGGCCAGTGGCGGAGACGCTCACCGGGCATCTGCAACAATTAGAAGAGGATGGGTTGGTTTAGCGGATCAACTCGTAAATTCTGTTACACCCAAGCCTTGCTTATTTGCACATGTGCTTCGTCCCTGAAATCCTTATTTAGCTACGGCTATACTCCGGTTTCAGCTCCTCGCCCAAGCACAAATAAGCGGTGACTTAGTATAACGAAAACTTACGGGTTGGTCCACTAGCGTCTATTTAGCTAACTTCTTCATGCGGAAGTAACTGTTAACGGAGAGCAGGAGGATCAGGGCTACAAACAGCCAGACGATAACCGGATTCAGGCTTTGCTGAAACCCCAAACCAATCTGCAACATTCCCCAGTGAATGTAAGCCAGCAGCGCATTCGTGAGGAGCATAATAACAGATATGAATTCCCGGGCCATAGCGCTCAGCGCTTCCCGGTTATTGTCTGTTACTTTGATTGGAAAATTATAATTTTTAGGGTCACGACCAATTAGCCATACCACCACCGATACCGCTATGGCAATGCCGGGCAGGAGGAAAACCATGGCTTTATGGGCAAAGTCATCTGCCTGACCGCTGGCATTGAAGTGCAAAGGGATTTGGTCTGGCAGTGCGCCATAATAGAACAGCCCGGTAGCCAGCATAAAGAGGATACAGCCCATACTGAGCAAATCGAGGGTGAAGATCAACTGCTGTTTCATAGGCTTCCTTCTATAAGAATTTTGGCAAGACCGACTAAAGTTGTGGGCATAAACCGCCTGTGAGAAGGTTTTTTCTGACTTTAGCCCACCTTTATGCACTAAAGTAGTCAGAGAAAGCCCCGGACTTTAATGTACTAGCAGTCCTCAGGTATTGCGCTTTTCCACTGTGAATCAAGTACCGCTACAGCATAATCCGTGCCTACTTTTCGACTTTCCTTGTCTATATATCGGGCGAAGTAGGGCAGTGCCTGCTCAGGGAGAATCAGGAAATGAGGTGTTTCCTGGCGGGGCGCATAATTATTCAGGTAGCCGGGATTTAGTGCTTTCAGCCAGGATAGACTCACTTTACAGTAGCGCGCAATCTCATCCAGCTCTACGCTATGATGAATGCGGAAGACCCGGAAGTGGTCGGCCTGGTATTTGTATTTTTTAGGTTGCAGACAGTGCTTATCAAAGTACTTACCGACGTAGATAGTAGCGATGAGCCGTGGCAGGTACCTACGGGTTTGACGGGGTAGTTTATACTCAATATCCCAAAAGGAAGAACAACCGGTTTGCCGCAGGGCTTTTCTCACCCGTCCTGGACCACAGTTATAAGCGGCCAGTGCAAGCGCCCAGTCATCAAACTGCCGGTACAATTGCCCGAGGTAACGCACGGCAGACTCCGTGGCCTGATAAGGGCTGCGGCGCTCGTCTACGTAGCGATTGAGGTGAAGCCCGAGCCCTTCCGCAGTCCTTGGCATAAACTGCCAGAGCCCAACGGCCCCTGCTGTCGATTCAATGCCCGGGTGGAGTCGGGACTCCAGTAGTGGGATGTATTTCAGTTCTTCGGGCAGTTGATGCACTTCCAGGTAATGCTCGAATATCGGAAAGTATTGCGGCGTACGGCCCAGCATCGCTTCGGCTTCCCGGCGACCGGTACGAAGGTAGCTGGATAGCTCCTCCTGCACCTGCTCATTATAGTGGACCTCGAAGGGCCAGTCCTCCTGCACATCCAGCAGACGATAGGGTATATCTTGCGTGACTACCTGTTGCCAATCGGTAGCCTCTGCCTTAGCGGCGGGCAAGCCCAGCAGGCTGCCAGCCAGCAAGGCGGTACAAATAAAAAATGGGGCTTTCATACACTGCGGTTTAGTTTTCGATAGGGTTATACGGAGCTATTTTGAAATCGTTACCCTATTTGCGGTATTTCCCGAAAATAAACAGCTAATAATCAGTGTATTGCAATGCCCTGAATGGACGGAAAGCCCTTTCGTTACTAACCTAACGCAGTATACACGTCAGAGAAAATTTTATGCGGATTATTGAAATTTAATGGTGTGCATGATGTAATCCAACTGCTCCATAAAGTCACGCTTGTCTTCGCCCGGCGCATGCACAAACCCATCCACAAACAGTAGCTCGCTTTCCGCAGGATTTAGAATAATGTAGGAAATAAAGGAACCGCCCATGAAGTCGTTGACAATTTCCCATACGCCCCGGCCTTCTACCGCATAATTGCCGTTGACCTTAGTGGTATTGAAAATTACGGGTAAGTCTTCATCATTCACCTGCATGTAGGTATTCTCTATGGTAGAGGAGATGTATTGCTTGCCGATGGAGTCGCGCATAGCAATCAGGTTGGCCTTACTGAGCTGGCCCTGATCTTCGTATTTCACCTTGCGCATCAGGATGTTACTGGAGATTTTATCCGTTTCCTTGCGCATCCAGATCACCTCTTCATCGTTGATCGCCATGAAGTAGTCAGAAGGCATGCGGATGCTAACGCCCATCGTTGTTTTGACTTCATTGACCAGGTTGTTGTTAACGCCATTGAGATAGGCATAGGATTCCAGCTTTTTCTCGTCAAACTTATTGACCCGTTTCTTAATCGCCGGGTAATTCTCTTTGAGTATATTGATCAGGTCCTGATTGGAATAAGCAAACTGATAGAGCAGGAGCTGGCCTTTGGCCCACTTGTCCCGTCCTGCCGCATTGTTTTTGGAAAGGTCGCTCCGGGCATTTTCACTCATCTCCTCGCCAATATCTTTGCGGATCATCCGAGCGGCGGGAGATTCCTCGTCGGAAAGATTACCCACAAGCATGTAGGTACGTAACTCTTTGCGCAAAGGGTCCTTTTTAAGTTCAAGAGGCGTAAAGTGGCGAAGGTCAAAGACAGGCTCCGGTTGTGGCAGAAGTGGATAGGCCGAAGAATAATAGTAACGAAGTGTATCGCCCACGGGGCTTTCCCAAAGCTCTTTATCCATGACCACAACAATCTCATTAAGCTGGCCAAAGGCGGTAGGAATAGCCTTCATACTGCGCTTTACTTCCTCCGAGCAACTTTGGAAAGTCGACAGGAAAGACAACAGCGTAGCAAAAACCAGCAATCTAAGGTATATTTTCATAAAAGGTTCTGTATTTACGGAATCGCTAGTAAAGGTAAAATTTTAAACACTGGATTCGTAAAACAGATGCACTGACTGCAAGTTTTGGCGTGCTGGCCGTTCAAACTTCTTCCCTGGCTTCCCGGGCACGCAGAATCGCTGCCACCGCCTCCGGCTCTTTACAGCTAATGAATATCCTCTGGCCGTTCTTAAGGTGCAGCCGAATACCAGAACCTGGCGCTACACAAAACATGCGCTCCCCGACATGCACACCCCAGCCACTAAGCTGCACCGAAAGCGGGAGGTTCAGGACTTCGTACTGCGCTACGTCTGTCCAGTAGATTTTCTGCTTATTGCGGTGTAAAGGAAAATACTGAAACTTAATCTTCTCTTCATCTACCTTAACCAGTAGCCGTATGGAAAGCAGAAAGGCCAAGGTGCCGCCCAGTAACAGTAGGACCAGCAGACCTTTAAAAACGGCAGCTTGCGGCCGAAAATCCAGAACCACTGCTGATTCGTATACATTGTAAAGCGTAAACATCAATAGCAAAACCAGTGGCAGGAGAATCTCCCACCGACGGAACCGCTGTACTTCTTTATGTTGGCGTTGATTTGACATGGTAACCTTGAATTTACTTTTAATTAACACTGAGTTAACATAAAGAGAAAACAACCTACCGTCTGCAGAAGTTCCCTTGCTGCGCAAATTTATGCTGTATGCTTGCCTTATCCTCTAATCTAGCCGCGATTATCCTGTTGATTCTTTCTGTATTTACCCCGCCCAATACTTAGGAACTCCGTGTACCCCTCATTTTGGAAAATACCACCACTGAAGAGCGTACCGTTACCCGGGTTTGGTACAGCCCCCTTCCGCTTCGGAAACAGTACTGAAAAGCTGACGGTGGCGCCGGTCGAGCAAGTCAAGCGGTGGTATGCCGTGGGTACCAAGTTATACTGGGCCTCGGCAAAGGAGACAGAGATCACCATGGGCGGCGGGCGTATTGATGGGCAAGCGCCTTTCCTCAAGGTGACCTTTAAGTCCCGCAAAGCGGTTTATCCATTGTTCTAAAACAGCAACGCCCCGGCTTTCCACATTGGGAAAACCGGGGCGCTGCACCTCTAAGAGCATGTTTGGAGCTCGCTCCGATTGCAAATCAAGGATTTATGAACCCCGCAGAAATGCAGGGCAGGCTCTGGCGTCGTCTTTTTTGACTTATTTGACCCCGCAATTTCGCGGGGCAGGCTCCACCAAATGCGCCAAAAAAAGACTTAGCCAGAACTACAACTCCTTGATCTTCATGACGAACCCGCTCCAAACATGCTCTAAGTCTTACCGGGCTTAGAACAAGCCTTCGATCACCTTTTCTTCGGTGACACCTTCGGCTTCTGCTTTGTAGTTGCGCACAATACGGTGGCGCAGCACATATTTGGCGATGGCCTGCACATCTTCGATATCCGGTGAGTACTTGCCGTGGATTGCAGCGTGGCACTTAGCACCAAGCACGAGATACTGAGAAGCCCGTGGTCCGGCACCCCAGGAAATATAATTATTGACCGCATCTGTAGCCCGATCTGTATTCGGGCGGGTCTTGGTGGCCAGAGAAACGGCGTATTCCAGTACATTATCCGCAATCGGCACTTTGCGGATGAGTTGTTGATACTGCAGGATTTGTTCACCCGTCAGTACATGCTTCAGCTCATAGCTCTGCACCGTAGTTGTTCCCTTTACGACATTGATTTCCTCTTCGTAAGAGGGATAGTCAAGCGGGATGTTGAACATAAAGCGGTCGAGCTGTGCCTCTGGCAGTGGGTAGGTCCCTTCCTGCTCAATTGGGTTTTGCGTAGCAAGTACAAAGAAGGGTGCCGGTAGTTTATGGGGTACGCCACTCACTGTAACGGAGCGTTCCTGCATCGCCTCAAGCAGGGCTGCCTGTGTCTTGGGCGGGGTCCGGTTGATCTCATCCGCCAGTACGATATTAGCAAACAGCGGTCCGGGCGTAAACTTAAAATGCCGGGCCTCATCCAGAATCTCCGAGCCAGTGATATCCGAAGGCATCAGGTCAGGCGTAAACTGAATCCGCTTGAAGTCCAGGTCAAGCACTTCTGAAATTGTGCTCACCAGAAGCGTCTTCGCCAGTCCGGGCACCCCAACCAAGAGGCTGTGTCCATTACTAAATAGCGAAATGATAACCGCGCGGACCACATCTTCCTGCCCAATAATCACTTTCCCGATTTCCTTCCTGAGTTCTTCGTAGGAAGCCGCGAGATTGTCGATTGCTTCTGCCTCCGACTTAAATTCTGTATTTGCCATTCGTTGATATTAGTTTTGATCTTCCATGCGTGCTGTTTGGGCATCGCAAGTTACGGAACAGGCGAAAATAAACTTTCTTTTTACTGCTGAAAGCGCTTACCTGATCAATAACATTTCCATAACATGTCGGAAAGCGCATAGTTTTTGCCACCGAGGGAAAAGTGCCACCATTCAGTAGTGATAGGTTGAAAGCCTTCGCTGAGCATGGCGTCCCGCAGAGTGGCCCGGTTGGCGAGCACACTGTCGGGTAGATTGGTGTAGGAAGGGTGGGCCTCGGGGCCAAAGAAATCGTAAGGCGTACCCATTTCGAGCGCTTCCCCCTGCGCATTGACCAGCGTCAGATCAACGGCAGCGCCGCGGTTGTGCATCGATCCTTTGCGGGGGTCTGCAACGTAGCGCGGGTCGGGCACCTTCTCCCAGAGCTTCCATTGGATGGGGCGGGGTCGGAAGCAGTCGAGCATTTTCAGGCCCAGGTCTCGTTCCTGTAGTTGCTCGTGTACCCGTACCACCGCCTTTGCCACTTCGGGCCGGAGGAAGCATCGGCTGCAATCGTACATTTTTTCTTCCACAAAATTCTCGGCGGTGGCATATTTCATGTCGATGAAGATGCTGCTGTCGAGGCGGGCGACTTCCGTCCATTTGGTGGTATCGTAGTCGGGGGGCGGAGGGGGCAGAGGCTTTTGGACAGTCTGCTCAGGTACGGAAGATAGCGTTTCCGCCGCCACTTTAGCAGCCTCCTGCCCGGTTTCGGGAGCAGATTGGCATGCAGCAAGTAGAAGAATCCAAACGTAGAGTAGCAGTTTTAATCGCATAATGATGTATCTTGTTAGCAATGAACTTAGCTTGGAATGAAAACATTTTACAGTGTACTTAGCCTCCTTTACCCTCTGTAGCCAGTCAGACCAAATGTACACCCAATCCTACTTGGATAAAAGTACACGATTTGCCTGGTTTACCTACGGAGGCGATATCAATTACCTGACCGGAGTGCCAGTCTGACCTACCGGACTTACGGTAATACCTATGAAGGCTTTGACGCCACGATCCAAACCCGCCGGCATTCCATTGGAGTTGAATCGGTAAAATATCTTTTCAATTACCTCGGTTTTGTCCCATTTGTGTGGCCGGCGCTGACCTACGAGCACCTCCGCGCTTCTGTCAATCAAACCGATTACACCGTGCAAAAACTGGCAGCGGGCATTACTTTCGGCTGGGAAATCCGCGTCACCCGAACCGGCTCAAGCCTGCTCCAAACATGCTAAGGCTGTTTCACATATTCCCAACACGCTTTTAATCCTTTAAAAAGGCACCTCCGCTCATGCGGTACCGGTGTGAACCTATATGGATCAGCTCTCCTTCATTTACGGCTTTCAGGGTTGTAATGTCTTCACTCAGGGTGTGGATGGAGCCCCCTGTAGCCCAGGCAATCTGAAGGTAGTCTTCATTGATGCCGGAGCTGAGGTCACCGGCAAGTACGATTCTTACCGGCGTGCGAAGCTGAGGTAGTAGCTCCATATCCCGTACATCGCTGTAGTTGTCTGCGATCAACAAAAGCTCGTCACCTTCGCCCATCATCCGGGTCGCTTCGATCAGGGCTTCCAGGTCATTCTCTTCGGATTCGCCACCTGTACCACCATCCGTAGTGGACTGCATGGTTTTTAGCAATACTGGCATGTCAGGCATCTCCGTGCTGTACAGCCCGCCCGTTGCCCCGATGGGTTTCTCAGGTTGCTGGTCCCCGTCGTTAAAGAACAGGTAGCGGTTATGTTCGCCTGGTACAATAGCAAGTGCATGCCAAAGCAATACCTCATCCATATAGGGGTACATACTGCCGGTCAGGTCAGTTACAATAACTTTGCTGGACCACCCCGCCCGGTTGCGGTAAAAAGCAGATTTTATGGATTCACCGGTCAGTTCATATAGTTGTTCATTTTGAGAGAGCTGTTCCCGTTCGGCGGCGGCTTGTTCGCCTACTTTTTCCAGTACTTTTTCCAGGTTGATACCTGAGTTTAGGAGAAACAGGTAATCGTAATCACCTGTGAGCAAGCGGAGGGAGTCCCGGGCGGCGGTGATGGAATCACGCGTACGGGCTAACCGGAACAGGGAGTCCCGCCTGGCTGCGAGACGGGCGCGTTCTGCCCTTCGTTTTAAGATAGCGGCTTTGCCGATAGTGCGTAAAGTCAATCGAAGGGTGCCGATCCGGTCATCATCAGGCAGCGCAAAGCGGGAAACATCCGACAGGAAGGCGGTACTTAGCCGAATACTGTCGCCTCTCGGCAGCATCAGGCGTGCCGTGCCGTCTACGCCACTGGTTACAGCAAAAATCTGCCCGCTCGTTTGGAAATGAAAAAACAGGTCCTCCTCTGGCAGGGGCTGGTTATCAAAATTTAAGACATTGAGCCGCACCAAAATCCGGCTGCGTACAGGTTGTTGCGACTCGGGCACCTCCTGAAAGATTGTATCCCCGCGGTATGTTTCAGTATAGGTTACAGGTGCATAGTTCAGGGTGTACCGGCTGCGTACGAATTCGTCATTGATGGTTTTGATTTGCCCAAACGCCGGTTGGTCTGTTGTATTGACCTGGTAAAATCCTCCCTTGGGTAGTAGGAAGTACGCTTGCCCCCGGCTATTAGTCCGGGCGGCATAAACAACAGATGGGGCATTGGCGTCTACCAACCAAAGCGGTAAATCCGGCCAGCTTTTGCCCTTGATGTCTACCAGCCGCAGGGTTACCTGACTATGAGTTTCAGTGGCTGCAGCCAGGGTAGAAGATTGATAGAGAGTATCTGCTTCCTGGGCAGACAGCGAAGTCAGCAGTAGCATGATGAGGAAAAGCAAAGAAACGGGGCGCATGTTTTTCGGGTTTTAAATTCAAACGCCAAAACCCATGTTTCATTATTACCGACGGGCTTTTAAGCCATATTGCTTTAGGATTTTACGGGCCAGAGAAGCTTTGTGCACCTCATCCGGACCGTCGTAGATGCGGGCACCCCGCTCTTCCCGGTAAAAGAAAGACAGGATAGTATCATCGGTAATGCCCAGTGCACCGTGTACCTGCAGGGCGCGATCTACCACCCGCTGCATGACATCAGCTACAAAAAATTTGATCGTAGAGATTTCTGTACTTGCGGCGCGTTGCCCTTCTTCCTGCATTTTGAGGGCGGTATGCAGCACCATGTAGCGGGAGGCATCAATTTGTGCCCGGCTCTCGGCAATCCAGGACTGCACCATTTGCTTTTCGCCCAGCATGTGTCCTTCACTCAGTTCGCGGGTAGCGGCACGCCTGCACATCATATCAAAACTACGTTCGCAAATGCCAATCCAGCGCATGCAGTGGTGGATACGTCCGGGCCCAAGGCGTTCCTGCGCCAGTTTAAAGCCCTCTCCTTCCTGCCCCAGCAGATTGGTTACGGGAACGCGCAGGTTGTTGAATTTGACTTCTGCATGGCTGTGCCAACCCTCGCCGGTATGCCCCATGATTGGAATGTTGCGGACCAGCTCAAAACCGGGCTGATCCGTTGGGGCCAGGATCATACTTGCCCGGGCGTAGGGCGACTCTGCCTCTGGATTCGTGACCGCCATGATAATGGTAAAGGCCGCACCATCCGCCGCCGTAGTAAACCACTTATGCCCGTTGATGACATATTCGTCTCCCTCCTTTACTGCGGTTGTCCCCAACCGTACCGGGTTGGAGCCGGCGTAGGCGGGCTCAGTCATAGCAAAACAGGACCGAATATCGCCTGCGAGCAAGGGTTCGAGATAGGTAGCGCGAATCGCCGGACTGCCATACTGCAATAGCAATTCAATATTGCCTGCGTCCGGTGCCTGACAGTTGAAGGACAAGTGGCCATAGGGCGAAGTGCCCAGCAATTCACTTAATTGCGCAAACTCGGTAAGCTGTAGCCCGGGCCCACCTTCAGCCTTGCTGAGCGCAGCATTCCAGGCACCGGTCGCTTTAGCCTTAGGGCGCAGGTCGCGGATTTCCTGCTCCACTTCGTAAAAGGGTGTCCGTAGCCAGCGGAGTTCGTTGGCGTATATATGGTCATTTAGAAACTTCTGAACGGGCTCGTACAGGGCTTCTAGCTTAGGCGTAGTGAAAGTGGTAATCATAAAACAGGTTGGTTAGGGTGTGAAATTGAGGTGCTGCTGAAGGCGCTCCGGGTGAACAACAATTGATTCCGTTTACGGAGCTAACGCTCTTCCTTACGCTCCTGTGCCGGAAAATGGAGGGCGTGCGTGCCGGGTTTCTAATGGCTCTGAAGGCAATATCTTTGACTTGAGCTGGCTGAGCAATTCATCTGAAGCCTTCAGGGTTTCTGCTTTAGTCTTGGAGGTGGATATCTTAGCCATTGGAGCTTTGTGTTGCTGAACTTATCTAAAAACATACCTGATGTGCGCATGCAGCACAAATATAAATACAATTATGCTGATTCGGAGCTGTTGGTTCACAAACTGAACCCATTGCTTCCAGTCTTTGGAGGTGTTTTTATGTACATAAATATCTAACCAGCCACCGTCCCATGCGTAAATCTTGTTTTTCGGTGTTTTCCAGTCCATGACTCCCGATATATAGGCTGAAGCATTGCCGGGCGATATCGCTTTTAAAGCTATTGCTTTCCGTACTCTGAAAGCGGTGCCTTAGTTCTCATTACTAAGACACCGCTTCAAAATTTAATCTTTAATGGTTATGCCCCTCATGATTGTGGTCATGATCGTGCCCATCCTCATGCTGATGATCACCAGCTGGCATATCCTCATTTTTTACATAATCCATGCCGCACACCGGGCATTCTCCCGGCTTATCGCTGCCACTGCCTTCGCAGTGCATCGGACAGATGTAGGCGGAGGTATATTCTGACCCTTGTTTTTCAGCATCGGCTTCCATATGGTCTCCGTCTTGCATGTGCCCGGCATCATCCATATGCTCGGTATGATCAGTTGTTGACTCGTCCTGAGCCGTGTCAGCATTGCCGCCACAAGCAACAACGAATAAAGAGATGCCCATAATAGGGATCAATCGGGTTAAAAATTTCAAAGTTCTCATTGTTCAAAAGTTGATGTGCCTCGGATGAGGCGATTAAAAAAGTAATTTATTTTGTAATCAGTGTCTCCTCTACAGTACCGCAAGTCAGCATCTCATCTCCGAAGTAAGGGTTACGGATTTCTTCCACATCGCTGATCCAGTCCGCCCCCTCCCAGTCGAAGGCCATCGGGCAGTGCTGCACGTAATAGGTCTGCTCGGCTGCTCCAAACACCTTCACTACTTTGATCAGGGTTTGGGAGAGAAAGTCAAATTGCGTGCGCTGTGGCGCGACGGCTTCCGCTTCACCAATCTGCTTACTATGAGAGAGGAGTGCGCCCCGCTGCTGCTGCCAGTATCGTAAGGCATCGCCGGAAAGCAGTTCGTTATCAATGGTTTCTACCTTTCCGGTAAGCGCTTGAGCTGTTTCTGCAGCTGTTGCCGCATCAGTAGCCACGAGGGCCTCTTTCAGGCGAAGATACGCTTCCAGTGCTGCGCCTAGTTGAATTTTAAAGATCTTGGGTGTAGTGACCTTATAATCGGGCAATGTCTGCCTGGAAGGCGCACCTTTGATTCGTATATCGGGGTTCATCATACTCGCCTGATTATTGAGCTGTGCAGCGGCATCAATCGAGAAATTACCGTAGGTAACCACTTCCTCTCCAACTTCCAGGCCATCCATGATCCGGTAGCGGTCGCCCAGGGCTTCGCCCAATTCCACTTCCCGGTACTGAAAGGTGGGAATGTCAGTATCCGGCAGCTTGACGTAGACCACAGAGCGTTCGCCGGTCCAGAGTACGGCAGATTTAGGGACGGTGAGCACTACCTGCTCGGTGCCCGCTTCAGCCAGGAGTTCGCCGGCCACCAGCATTTCCGGCTTGAGCTTTCCGCTGGGGTTACGAACTTCGGTCCGAACCGCCACCACCCGCCGGTCTTTGTCGATGACAGGGTCGATAAAGTTGACCTTTCCGGAAAAACGTTGACCAGGTACGGCAGGGGTAGTAAAGGTAATGCGGTTCCCCACCTTAATCTGCGGCAGGTCTTCCTCATAAGCATCAAATAGGACCCAAACGGTATTGAGGTTCATAAGGTCAAATAGCGGTTCTCCCTGTGCAATATAGTCTCCGACGGCTACCCGACGCTGCGTCACCACACCGCTTTCCATGGCATACAGCGGGAAGGTCTCCTGAACCGCTCCGCTTTCTATGATTTGATCGATCTGCTCCGGTGAGATTTTCCAGTACCGGAGCTTATTACGGGCGGCTTCCACCAACCTGGGGTTTACCTCCTGTAGCTTGAACGCCTCCAGCAGTTCGCGCTGTGCTGTGATCAGGTCCGGGGCGTACAGCTCCGCCAGCTTTTGGCCTTTGTAGACCTGCTCACCGGTGAAGGACACATAGAGTTTTTCGATGCGCCCCGGTACCTGCGCCACCTGACTTGATGCCCGGCGCTCATCGGCCTGTACCTTACCGCTGAGCTGCAGGGCGGTTCCGGAGTCGGTAGCCGATTCTTCCACTACCGTAGTTTGAATATTCGCCAGGCGTGCAGACTCCCGCGTCATCTCAAAATTGAGTGGTTCATTGGAAGCCATCTTGCTTTGCTGTATCAGGTCCATGCCGCAAATTGGGCAGTCCCCCGGCTCCTCCCGGCGGATCTGCGGGTGCATAGAGCAGGTCCAGGTGGTATCTTCTGAATTGGACACCTTGGCCTCATGTTCGTGGCTGGTTTCGGTTTCTGTGTTGCTGAAGACCAGGTAGCCTATACCCAAGCCTGCAAGCAGCGCAATAACCAGTAAGACAGGAACTTTTATGTTTTGCATTGTATTTTGGTTTACTACATCAAAAACTTCACCAGCAATCCACCGGCCAGCCATACATAACTCACCCATACCAGGTACTTCAGCGTTTGCTCCATCGTCTTGCTTTTAGGCGCCATCTCCTTGTGGTGCATGATATCCTTACGGCGGAAAAAGCCGTGGTAGACGAGCCCGGCTGTGAGGATCAGGAAACCCAGATTGAGAAAAAAAGTATAATCGATGGCAAAGTGCTCGGCTTCCGTAATGCTTACTGCGGTAGGATCGGGCAGGTAGCCCAGCAGGTCGAAACCGTAGGGCACCCCCAACATATTCTCCTACCACAAACTGCCAGCCCAGGAATATGGAAATTATTATGCCGAGCTCAATAACGAGATTGGTGGAAGACAGCAGAAAGGCAATCGCTGCTGGAAAACTCGCACCTTTCTGAAACAGAGACTTGGTCGTCGCTAAAGCCGAAAAGCTACACGAACTAATGATAAAGCCGAAAAAAGTACCAAGTAGCATACTTTTGGAGCGGTCGTCGCCCATCGTACGCTGCATGTGCTCTTCGGTAACCAGTATTTGTATCAGACTACTAATGAAGTAGCCAAGAACGAAGGCCCACAGCGCCATCCAGAAAAACCCGGTACTGGTGTAAGCCGCTTCGCCCCATTGGGTAAGAAAATTTTGCATCATTCCGTATTTTGATCCCATAAAAGCTGACGGATTTTAGCCACCGCCAGATGGCTTGAAACCAGGGCTCTTAGCCGTTTTAAATCGTAGTCAATCAGCTCGGATTCCAGTTGCAGCAATTCGTCAAAACTCCGGGCTTGCGTACTGTAGGCATCTTCCAGCACTTGGATAGCAGCTTGCGTAAGCTGTCGCTGTTGATCGTACAACTGCAATCGGAGCTGTGCGGTCTCATAGTCGGCATAAGCTTGAGCTACGGTCATCTGGAAGTGATGCTGCAAGTCGACTTTTCGGTTTTCCAGAGCGCTAATCCTGAGGCGTTCCTCCCGTGCTTTTGCTTCGTACTTCTCCCGGTATATTGGCAGGCGAATGCTGGCACGTAGCTGTATAATGTCCCGGCCATTGGCATTGGGATTGGCGTCGTTGCGCTGTCCTACGAAGATATAGTCAGCTCCCAGTCCAAAGGAGGGTTTGCCCTCAAGGTCATTGAGTGCGACAGTCTGCCGGGCGGCTTCCTGCTGCCACCCCAATTGCTGTAGGCTGGGGTGTGTCTGCCGGATAATCTCTAGCAAGCTGTCTTGACGGAACGGCAGAGAGACGGGGGTAAGTTCGCTTTCTGTTTTTACCGGAGTAGCCGGAGCGCGCTGTAAAAGCCGGTTGATCACCGAAAGGGGGCGGAGCGCTGTCTGTTCTGAAATTTTGATTTCCTGCAGTAGCTCTTCCACCCGGATCTGTACGCGTAATACATCAGCCGTACTGGCTTTACCGCTCGCTACCTTAGCAAGAGCAATTGACTCCAAAGACTCCAGCAAAGGCAGGTTACGCTTTAGTATCGCCTGCCGCTGCCGTATTTCGTAAAGTTGGAAGTAGGCTTGCTCCAACTCGTAGCGCAGCTCCAGCACCCGGGCTTCGATCTGCTCGTATAACGCTTTAGCTTTCGTGTCTGCCAGGGCGGCCCTTTTCGGTAAGGTACCTGGCCAGGGGAAAGCCTGCGTTGCCCCAAGCCGGGCCCATTGAGGGCCAAGCCGGGTCTCCACCGGCAATGGGAAACCGCCTATACCTATTTCCGGATTAGGTAACTGGTTAACCTGTGGTGCTAGCTCCAGAGCGGCCAGGTACTCTTGCTCCAGCGCCCGCAAACCGGATTGGTGCACCATCGCACTGTCGATGAGATCGGCCAGAGGCTGGGCTTGGCTGAAGAAGGGCAATAGCAGAACAATTGCCAGGAAAGAGGTATTTCGCCGCTTCGTAAGATAATGAACTGGAAGCATCATTGGTTATTAAGTTTTATTGAAAGCAGTCGCATATGTGCTGGATTACGTATCACTTTGACCACCATATTTTCCCTTCCATCCAAAACGCATAAAGCACGGGTACCGTGAACATCGTAACCACCTGCAGAGCCATGCCCCCGAAGGAAGGAATCGCCATTGGCAACATAATATCGGCACCACGGCCCGTAGAGGTTAGTACCGGCAAAAGCGCTAGAATAGTCGTTGCGGTCGTCATCATAGCAGGGCGTACCCGGCGCAGCCCTCCTTCGACTATCGCATCGCGAATACCCTGCACGGTTTCCGGTTGGTTTCGTTGAAAACTATCCTTGAGGAAGGTTGCTACGAGCACTCCATCGTCAGTGGAAATACCGAAGAGCGCTAAGAAGCCCACCCACACTGCAACGCTGAGGTTTACGGTCCGGATTTGGAACAATTCCCGCATGTCCGTGCCAAAGAGGCTGAAATTTAGGAACCAGTCGGTATTGTATAGGCCAATCATGATGAATCCACCCGAGAATGCAATGAAAACGCCCGTAAAAACCATCAGTGAAATAGCAGCTGACCCGAACTGGAAGTACAGAATGAGGAAGATGATAGCGAGCGAAATCGGTAATACGATATTCAACCGCTGACTGGCACGCACTTGCTGCTCGTAATTTCCCGCAAATCGGTAACTGATCGCAGACGGGACGGTTAATTCCCCAGCCTCGATTTGCGCTTTCAAATAGGCCTTGGCATTTTCTACCACCTCTACTTCGGCGAAACCCTCTTCCCGGTCAAAGAGCACATAGCCGATCAGAAAACCGTCTTCGCTTTTGATGGCCTGTGGGCCAGCCTCGTAGCGGATGTCGACCAGTTGGCCCAGTGGAATGGGCTGTCCGGTAGCGGTAGGCACGTATACCCGCTTGAGCGCCTCCGGGTCATCGCGGAGCTCCCGTGGATAGCGCACCCGGATAGTGTAGCGCTCCCTGCCTTCTACAGTGGTGGTCATTGCCATACCGCCAATAGCGGCCTGAATATGTTGCTGTACCTGCTCTACGGTCATACCATACTGGCTGATAGCCTGCCGGTCAATGTCGAGCAACAGGTACGGTTTGCCCACGATGCGATCAGCAAAAACAGCTGAAGCCTTAACCCCTTCTACCTCCTTAAGCTGTTTTTCCAACTCAAGCCCGAAATTTTGAATGGCTTCTAAGTCATTGCCCTGCACCTTGATGCCCATTGGCGCACGCATGCCGGTTTGGAGCATTACCAGGCGGGTTTCAATGGGCTGTAGCTTGGGGGCAGAGGTCACGCCCGGCAGTTTCGTTACTTGCACAATTTCATTCCAGATGTCGTCCGGGCTTTTGATGTGGTCCCGCCATTGCCGGAAGTAGCGCCCGCTACCGTCCGGGATGAGCTCGCCTGCTTCGTCGCGGATATACGCCCCATCCTCGTAGCGATAGCGAATGCGCCGGCCTTCGCCATCGGTTTTGTATTCTGATTGGTACAGGATCACATTCTCATACATCGACATGGGAGCAGGATCAAGCGCGGTGTTGGCCCGCCCGGCTTTGCCAACCACCAACTTTACTTCCGGAATAGCGGTCACTGCCATATCAAGCAGGCGCAGGTTCTTGATGTTTTCCTGCATGCCGGAGTGGGGCATTGAAGTGGGCATGAGCAGGAACGCCCCTTCGTCCAGTGTCGGCATGAACTCCTCTCCTGTATTTTGGTATACCCGAAACCCCATAAAGACCATCAGTCCAACCAGCAGTAAAAAGAGCAGCTTGAAACGCAGCAGAAAGCGGAGAATAGGCTCGTAGCAGTAAATAATCAGGTGAAAAAAAGCAATAAGCGGACCGGCGAGCAGGACTACGAACAGAAAATTGGAAAAGGTACTTTGCACTACGCCTAGTGGCATCCACACACTGGCTAAGAGCCAGGCGACAACGATGGCGTAAAGGAGATTGGTTGCCCAGGATACCCATCGGGCGCTCTGGGAAGAACCTTGTTTTTTAGCACGGTAGTTCAACCAACCCGCCAAACCGATGAGGATAAGTGCGCCCCCGTAAAAAGGGGATACAAAAATAGCTAACAGTACTCCTGCAATTACGGCTAGCCCGTTTGTTAGAGATACCGTGGTTTGTGAACGGGAGCGCAGGGAAAACAGACTATGTGCTAATGCCGGCAATACGGTGACTGCGATAATGATCGCAGCGAGGAGGGCAAAAGTCTTGGTGTATGCCAGTGGCCGGAAGAGTTTGCCTTCCGCAGCCTCCATCGTGAAAACCGGCAGGAAGCTTACCACGGTGGTCGCCACGGCTGTTACCACCGCTGAGGCCACTTCCGTTGTCGCTTCATAGATGGTAGTCATCAGGCTTTCACCGGGCGGAGCCTCTTCCATACGGTTGACCATGCTCTCGACCAGTACGATACCCATGTCGACCATCGTGCCGATAGCGATGGCTATGCCCGATAGCGCCACGATATTCGCATCTACTCCAAAGTAGCGCATGGCGATAAAGCACATGAGTACGGCGACGGGCAGGGAGGCTGATACGAGGAGGGACGACCGTAGGTTGAGCAGCATCAGAATGATCACAATGATGGTAATGAGGACTTCCAGCTTTAGTGCTTCCTCCAATGTGCCGATCGTTTCATTGATGAGCTCGGTACGATCGTAAAAAGGGATGATTTTTACTTGAGAGAGGGTTCCATCTGCCAGCTTTTTGGAAGGAAGACCGGGTTCCAGTTCTGCAATTTTAGCCTTCACATTTTCGATCACCTGCATTGGGTTGGCACCGTAGCGGGCGGTCACCACGCCCCCAACAGCCTCTGCCCCGGATTTGTCGAGCACCCCGCGCCGCGTCGCGGGCCCGAGGTTGACCCGAGCCACATTACTGATGCGGATAGGCACGTTATCATTGACCGCTACGACGCTCTGCTCAATGTCTTCAATCTGCTTTACATAGCCAAGGCCACGCACGAAATACTCCACTTGGTTGATCTCCATCGTCTGTGCACCCACATCGATGTTGCTGCCCCGGATGGCGTTCATTACCTGTTGTAAGGTGACGCCATAGGCCTTTAGTTTGTCGGGGTCTACATCGACCTGGTATTCTTTTACGAAGCCACCAACCGAGGCGACCTCGGAAACACCCTTAGCGGTCGAGAGGCCGTAACGCACGTAGAAGTCTTGTATGCTGCGCAGCTCGTGGAGGTCCCAGCCACCGGTGGTATTGCCGGCAGTATCCCGGCCTTCCAGGGTGTACCAGTAGATCTGTCCGAGTGCCGTTGCATCCGGACCGAGGGTGGGTTGTACGTCTTCCGGCAAAGTGTTGGCAGGCAGCGCATTCAGCTTTTCCAGTATACGGCTGCGGCTCCAGTAAAACTCTACCTCCTCATCGAAGATGACATAGATACTGGAAAAGCCAAACATGGAATTACTGCGGATACTTTCCACACCCGGTATGCCGAGCAGGGCGGTGGTAAGCGGGTAGGTGATCTGATCCTCCACATCCTCCGGCGAGCGGCCGGACCATTTGGTGAAGACAATCTGCTGGTTTTCTCCGATATCCGGAATGGCGTCTACTGCCACCGGGTCCCGGGGCAGATTATCGATACCAAAATCAAAAGGTGCAGTAGCCAGCCCCCACCCAATAAAGCCGATAAGCAGCAGGTAGGCGACAAGTTTATTGTCGAGGAAGAATTTGATGAAACGATTTAGCATGGAATATGGCTTTCCGGTACACAATAGGCGTTGAGCCCTTGTAAAATAGCAGCTTTACACCAGCGGTGCTTACGCAAAAGCGGACAAAGCACCGGATAGGTGTACAAGCGCGTGCCGCTGAGCAACTGTCAGCGGGCAGGAAAGCCATTTTATAACAAGAAAAATTGGGTGAGGACAGGGATATCCCTGTATATCAAAGGAGGTTTGTAGTGCTGATGGAGCGTACTGGCACGGGTGGCAGGCTGTGGCAGCAAAAAAGCCCAGGTATACGCCAGCAGAAACTGTTGTGAACCAGGTTTAAGCTCCAGCTCCCCTGAAGCTTGCGTTTGGCGCTCGTGTTCCGCTTCCACCTGCACCGTGTGGTTATCGCAGCAGTTGGGTTTTTCCAGTGCGGCCTTGCCTTTATCCGCCATCATTTTCCGGTGGTGGGGACAGGTGATTTGGGTGGCAGCCTGCTCGTGACAGCTCGGTGCTTTGCCCCAGAAGCTGATGGATTTCAGCTCGCCTTTGCAGAAATGCATATCTACTGCAAAACTCACCGAGGAGGTCAGCAGCAGCACTGCCATACTTAGGGCAGTTACTCGATATGCAAAATGCAGTCTGGGCATAAGAAGCAATTAATGTTGCAATAAAAGTACTCATTTGCGGGGACAAATGTTTGCCAGTCTCTATTTTAGTTTGTATAACAAATTGCACAGTCAAAGGGCGAAATGCTTGCCAAACTTCGAAGGAGTGATAGGTAATTGACTGGGTCAACGCTCCAGGAATTTAATGGCAGTTGGTTTAAGCCCTGTAAGGGCGGCACTTTATTATACACACCCTATTTTTTTAGGAATCGCTCAACCATCTGTGATTGACCGGCCGTAAGGTTCAGCAGATAGGCACCTACTGGCAAATCCCCGATGCTCAGCGTGGCAGATTGGGCCCCGGCGCCCAGGTATCCCAGGTCGGTCTGCCGGATGATTTTACCCTGAAAATCAACCAGTGAGGCCAGAACAGTAGAGGCTTGCGCCAGTTCAAAGGACAATTGCAGCTGGCTTTCTGCCGGATTTGGCGAAAGCTGCAGGGCCTGTAGTGTCGGCTGAGGCGCCACTTCATGATTACTGCTGATACCCACGGGTTTGAGGTACACCCGAAACAGGCTGTTGGTGGCTACGCTTTGGGTGCCATTATTGATAAAGAAAATATTCGGCGCTGTACTTTCAATACCACCTACAAGGTAGCCGATGAAGAGGCTGTCCCCGGCAGTGGGAAGGTGGAGTACCTGTATGTCTTCTGAGTCTTCATAGGAATAGCCCACCGGTATGAATTCTGAACCTGCGCCCAGTAGCGCCGGCAACTCCCCTACGCGCTGCTCGGTCATACTACCATCTGTATGCCGGGTGACCCGCCCGATGGTGGGCACGAAGGGCACTTCCTGGTCTTCCTGCATATCGCCTTCCGCATCGAGGTGAAACTGGCTCATGCCGCCAAAGAAAAGCGTGTGCATATCGCCGGTCGTGGTGTCATAAATGGGCGCGCTACCACAGTGGTAGTGGTTGAGGTACTGTTCAAAGTCATTGTTGACGGTGTAGCCAGCGCCCGTGATATCAACAGAGTTGAGAAAAGGAAGGTCGGCAGCGTGCTGAAAGACGCCGGAGAAGGCGGTCATACCCAACTGCTCGCCCGGAAAGACTTGTTTGACCAGGTTGTAGTCCCGCCGGTGGAGGTTCATCTCATCGGTCCAGGCTTCGTAAAAGCCCACGGAGGGGTCGGTGCCTATATTGTCGATGGTAAAACGTCGGATGGCGTTGGTGTACTCCTGCTCGAAGGAAGGACCGTTGTGCGGATTATACCGGCCAGTAAACCGGTGCCCGCCAACCAGGTAAAAGGTGTCTTGCAAATGTTGTAGGTACCCCCCTGTTACTGCCATACGGAAGTCCGGGACGTACTGGAACGCAGGTGTGATATCATCACCGTTAAGCAAAGCTGATGCAAGCACCGGGATATCCACTATCGTGAGCATAGCATAGGTAATATGGTCGTTCATACTTGGACTGTAGCCATAACCTCCGGTGATTACAAGCTGATCGTTTACCTGGTGAAACTGCATATTGGTAGACTGTAACTGTTCCTGAAGGGGCTCAGGAAGTGCATCTACGCTAGCTGACCAATGGTCACCCGTTTCCGGTCGAAGCAGGTGTAGGGTGGTATTATTTCCTGATGCGAGGAAGGAGGCAAAAGGCTGCCGTTGGTGCAGGCCGTCTTTGCGCCCGCCGATGATCAGGATATAGTCCTCATACGTAGCCGAGACGAAAGATTGGACACCCTCGAAATCATTGATGGTGAAAGGGTGTGTGACAACTGAGAAGTCTGATTGAGCAAAGGAAGCGCTAAGTGTGATACTGAAAATCACGATCAGGGTTTGGAGCCGCATAGTTTATGCTATTTGTTTAATACAAAGAACTCCCTTTGTCTCGAGGTATTTGGTGATAAATATCACGCTTTACTGGATGATAAACTTCCGAATTTCCTGGCTGCCTCCATTGCCGACCTTCAATACATAAACACCTGGCTGTGCCATGCTCAGGTCGATAAAGTAGGAATGCCCGTCCAAAACATCCGTCTTAACGAGTTGCCCGTTGAAGTTGTAAACCTCTAAATCGAATGGCCCTTCCCAGTTGTCATCCAGGCGCAGGCCTACCCAACCGTTACTGGGGTTGGGATAAACAATAAGCTCATGAACCGTTCCTGCATCCTTGGGTAGTCCATCAATCCACTCGGCGAGGTAGTCGATGTAGGGCTCATCAATGACAGAGCGTGCCAGCGGGGGCATTTGATTACCGGACAGGCTGGCATCCCGGACCCAGATTTCAGAGTTGGCATGATCGCCCGGTCTTACAATCATGCGGTCAGGATCAGAATTGGAGCTTATGGTGGACTCATTGATGAGGTTTTGCAGGTGTAAAGGCAATTGGAAACGGAGGTCCATCTTAAGATCCGTTACACCGCCTATGCGGTGGCAGGAGGCACAGTTGGCATCAAGGTAAGAACGTATACGGAGCTCCAAATCGGCGGAGACATCGTCTATAGCGTAAGCCCGCGGATAGCTGTCGGGATTCACAACCGAGTGGTCGATTATCCCTGCTTCACTCAGATAGGCAAGCTGGTTCATGCTTGTACCTTCATGAGGGTAAAAAATATCGCCGTTAAGCTGATGGGTTTTCACGCCGAGCACAAAATGGGCATTCGCTGTGTGACAGCTCAGGCATTGGTCCCGACTAGGGAATTCCCAGGTCTGGGTAGCTACGGGCATACCGCCTTCGAAAAGAGTATAGTCCTGAGCCGCCTCCGTTTTCAGCAGGAATGCATCCGTACCTTCATCATTCCATTTATAGGTCAGGCCGTAGCTTTTGCCATCGGTGCCCAGGACAAAGAAGCGCGTTTCCAGGCGAACGGCCTGGCCATTAGGCTGCCCATTGGGTAGCTCGAAGTGCTTGATGAACACCGTACCCACTGGAAATTGCCAGTCTTCCCGGCTGCTAAACTGGATCTTTTCCTCCGGGCTGTCGAATACGCCATCGTTGGGAATGGCTAACCACCGGCGCTTGATTGCACCATCTGACCAGAGCGGAGAATTGACGGTATAGGGGAGAATGCCGGGAGCCACGTCCAGGGTATTCAGATCGGTAAATGCGGACAGGTCAGACAATCGTCCGGGAGGGTCCGCAACGGTTTCCTGAGCGGTAAGCCGTAATATTTTCCCAGGTTCATGGAAGTCATCGCTGCTCTGCACCGTCAACAAGACCTCTCCATTTGGGCGTGAAAAGATACCGGTGATGCCTGGATTATCCGGCAGTTCCACACCGAGGCTTCGGATATCGCCAATCAGAATATCGCGTTCGCCCTGTTGATTGTCAAAATCATAATCCAGCGACATAAGTTTGCCCTTGCCATAATCTGCGAAAAGGTATTGGCCCCAAAGGTTGGGAAAAAGATTGCCCCGGTACACATACCCACCGATAATACAGTTGCCAAAGTCGCGGCTGTATTCATGCACAGGAGGTTGCTCTTCTCCGATTACCTCTTCCGGGCGTGGATACTCTTCTGACGGTACGGTACCCTCAAAGAAAGGCCATTGCAGGTTTTGCCCTTTGTCAATAGTAGAAATCTCTTCTCTTAAAACTTCGCCCACATCCGAAAGCCAGATCCGGTTGTCTGTTGGGTCATAGCTAACGGCGTAAGGGCTGCGCAAACCAATAGCGTAGAACTCCTCCATCAGGCTGCTGTCTGCACTGAGCCAGGGATTATCATTGGGGATGGAATAACCCTGAGAATAAGTAGGGCCCCAGCTGGCATCTTGTGGTCCCCATTCTGAGGGTTGTGGCTGCCGGCGTATCGGGTGACTGCGCTCCGGGTCATTGTCTACATCAATTCGGATCATTCCACCAAAAAGCGCGCGGTCGAGCCGTTGGTTGGATATTTCCTTAAAGTGGAAGTGCCCCTCATCTCCCAGCCCGAGGTAGAGGAAGCCATCATCCGGATGGAAGAACATACCCCCGCCGTTGTGCCAGGTACTGCGGTCATACTGCTGAAAGAGAATGTCCTCCGTGCTGGTATCAAAAGTACCACTCCCATCGTCCCACCGGAATTTAGAGAGCCGGTTGAAGCCCTTTTCGTCCCAGGAGTCAGGCTGTGGCTTATAGCGGTAAAATACAAAGATCAGCTGCTTATCCGGAGCATCAGGGTTACCAAACTCCGGGTGAAGAGCAATGCCTGTGGTTCCTGCTTCTCCTCCTTTGAAGGCGCGGTCCTTAATGTCCAGGACCAGCTGTTGAGTCTGTTGGTCCAGATTGACCCGCCACACTTCTCCGATCTTGCTGAGGATCAATACATCCTCGCTTCCGGGAAAGGGAATGATGCGCAGGGGCGAGGGAATAGAGATATTCGGTGTGGCATCTTCCAGGTTCCAGGCACCACTTGCGCCCGGTGTCTTTCCAGGGAGTGCTCCATTCAAAAAAGGACCAATCGCACCGGGCGGCGTAGGTCCGGGCGGGATAAGCGTGAAAGCCATCAAACCCGAAAAGAGGAGGAATACAGATAGGTGTCGCCGGTGGAGCATAGCAGTCTTTTTTGAGAGTACAACGCCAAATATAGCAGAAACCTTTAAGATGCCTAGGCTCTGGATTCACTGAACTCTAGCAATGTCATCCAGCTGGCATAGCACTACTCATGAGCACATGTTACCATAACGGTGCTCCAGGCTCAATCCCTCTGATGTCGACTGTTAGTGGCCTCTGTGGTAAGGTCTGTAAAGGCGCTGTACACCTGATTGATCGTGGTCTTAGTAACGCCACCTGTACCTTCAGGGAAGGCCGGCTTCACCATCAAGCCTTATTGGTATAACGAAGCCTTTTATTCCGGTGCTTCTCCTCCATTGGCACCAAAGTTGAGCTGGAAGCCGATGCGCTTATTGGGTTCGTCGTCGTCATAATCTTCCCAGTTGGTTATTTCCTGAAGGAATTCCTCCATGTGGCGAAGGAAGTAGGGCTCCTTGAGTTCCTCCGGCCGGTAAATGGCAAGGGTCTTTGGTGGGCGAGGCTGCCCGTAGTTTTCAATAAAGGGGTAGTTGATCAGCACAATGACCTTACCGTTGAACAACTGCTGGTAGACCAGGGAGCCATTATGTTTGATGAGGTGACGCTGTACATCCTCGCTGACCTGCTGGTACATGCCGCTTTTGGACTGCCCCAGAGTCAGTACAATAGCTTCCAGGTTCTCTACACCTGAGCGGTGGTCAATACGAGCGGCAAAGCCAGTGGCCTCCATCATATCCTGCAAAGTGTCTTGGATTTGCTTACAGGTATTCGTCTTCCATGCTTCACGATACTGCTGGGTGTTTTGCAGTACTTCTTCGTATTGCTGTACCTTGCGCTTGAGGTTGAATAGCTGGGAATCGGTTTGTAGCATTTGTATTTTGTTTTGGTGGACGATAACTCCCGTAAACTAACTATTTAGAAACCTGACTTCTAGATTAGCCGGAACCCCAAATAGGTGGTTTATGGTTATCGATAAACTTTGAACCTCTCTAAATTAGAAAAAATCAAGAGAGGTCACCGGATTTTTTTACATTTAGGGTTCAGCGAAAGCCAAAACATGATTCTAGCCATAGACGTCGGCAATTCTAATGTGACCCTGGGTTTGTACACCGATGGGGAGTGGAAGTTCCTCCATCGTTTGCCTACAAAGACCGATCAGCAATCGATGATGTTTTATCAGATGGGCTGTACCAGCTGGCTTATGGAGCAGGGCGTGGAAGCCGCTTCGATCGAACAGGTGGTTGTTAGTACGGTGGTGCCGGTGTTGAGGCGCACCTTCGAACAATTAAGCCTCCATCTTTTCAAGCGTAAGGCGCTGATGGTGGCACCGGAAATCTACCAGAACCTAAAGTTGAAGATAGACCGTGCAGAGGAATTAGGCACCGATTTATTTGCTAACGCTGTGGCTGCACATTACCTGCATCAGGAGGACTGCATTATTGTGGATTTTGGTACGGCACTGACTTTCACAGTGGTGGATAAAACCGGTCAGCTGCTGGGCGTATCCATTGCACCGGGGCTGAAAACAGCGATTGGGTGTTTGTTCCAGAAAACAGCCCAATTGCCCGAAGTGCCCCTCGAACTACCGGAATCAGCTATTGGTAAAGATACCATGCACGCTATTCAGAGTGGCATCCTGCTCGGCTATGTAGGGCTGGTCCGGCATATGCTTGCCAGCATCCGGGCAGAGGTAGGCGACCAGTACATTGCGGTGGCTACCGGTGGGCTTTCGGCTATCCTTCATCCGCTGGAAGCAGACTTCCAGTCCATAGATCCGAACCTGACACTTGATGGGTTGCGGATTATCGCAGAAGAAATAGAACGATCACACGCTAATTAATTATGCAAATTTTTTCAAAACTGCCGACTGTCGGCACCACTATATTTTCCGTAATGTCTGCCCTTGCCCATGAGCACGGAGCGATCAATCTGTCGCAGGGCTTTCCCAACTTTCAATCCCCGCAACGGCTTACAGACCTGGTATGTGAGTATCTGCAAAAAGGGTACAATCAATACGCCCCTATGCCTGGGTTGCCGGAGCTTCGGGAGGCGATTGCTCAGAAAGTCAATCAGATGTATGGCGTCACCCTTGACCCCGACTCGGAAATCACTGTGACCGCTGGTGCGACTCAGGCTATCTATTGCGCCATCGCTGCCTTTATCCGTCCGGGTGACGAGGTGATCCTGCTGGAGCCTGCTTACGATTGCTACCGCCCGGCCGTGGAGGTCAATGGAGGTATACCGGTTATCTACGAGCTTAAAGCGCCGGACTATAAAATCAACTGGGATCATATAGAAGCCCTTCTGACCCCTGCTACCCGGATGATTATTATCAATACGCCACACAACCCTACGGGCACCATCATGCAGCCTACGGATCTGCTTGCACTACAGCATCTGACTTCCGGCACTGATATCCTGGTCCTGAGTGATGAGGTCTATGAGCACCTGGTTTACGACGAATTAGCCCACCAAAGTGTCTTGCGTTACCCTGAGCTGCGCAGTCGTAGCCTGGCCGCCTATTCCTTTGGTAAGACCTTTCACAATACCGGTTGGAAAATTGGCTATTGCGTTGCACCGCCCGAGCTGATGGTAGAATTTCGGAAAGTGCACCAGTATAATACTTTTGCGGTGCACCGCCCCACGCAGCACGCTTTGGCCGACTACCTGAAAGATGCTTCTACCTACGAAAGCTTACCGGCATTCTATCAGCAAAAGCGCGACTTTTTATTAGACATTATGGAGCACAGCCGCTTCAAGCCGCTGCCCTGCCAGGGCACTTATTTCTGTAACTTTGACTACTCAGCTATCAGCGATGAAACAGACCGGGTTTTTGCACATCGGCTGATTACAGCGTACGGGGTAGCTGCTATTCCGGTTTCGGCTTTTTACACAAGTGGACGGGACGAGCGGATTATCCGGCTCTGCTTTGCCAAAACAGAAGAGACCCTGCAGGCAGCGGGAGAGCGGTTGCAGCAGGTATAATTTTAATCACTACACATGTACACCATTTACGGCATACGGCACCACGGGCCTGGCTCTACCCGGAGCCTCCTTCAGGCAATGGAGGCACAGCAGCCCGATTGCCTCCTCATCGAAGCGCCAGAGGATGCCAGCTCCGCTTTGGAGTATATGTTACACCCGGGTCTTAATCCACCCGTTGCGATCCTTGTTTATGATGCCAAGGAGCTAAAGCACGCCTCTTACCTGCCCTTTGCAGAATTTTCCCCGGAGTGGCAGTCGGCGCAATTCGGATTGGCGCAGGGGCTGGAGGTCCGGTTTATGGACTTGCCAATGGGGGTTCAGTTCCACCTGGATGAAGAGAAAGAACAACTGGCGCTCGCCTTGCCCGATGCGGCCCGTGAAGCTCCTGAAGTACGCGACCCTATGGGGTACATGGCTCGTCTTGCCGGTTACGGGGACAGTGAGCGATGGTGGGAAGCGACATTCGAACAGCCGGCGCATGACATTGATGTTTTCGAGACCATCATCAGTCTGAATACTGCATTACGGGACGAGTTGGGTCGTATAGAACGCCCCATGAACCGTCTCCGGGAAGCCTACATGCGCAAGCAACTCCGCAAAGCAATTAAAGACGGCTTTAAGAATATAGCTGTAGTCTGCGGAGCCTGGCATACTCCTGCCCTTCATTACCTGGACCGCTTCAAGCAAAAGGATGATAATGCGCTGCTCAAAGGGCGTAAGAAGCGTAAAACTATCGCTACCTGGATTCCCTGGTCCTACCAGCGGCTGGCTTTTCAGAGTGGTTATATGGCGGGTGTGGTTTCGCCTGCGTATTATGAGCTGCTTTTTGATAAGCGGGAGGAGACCGTGCAGTATTGGATGGCAAGGGTGGCCGGGCTGCTGCGCGGAAAAGGTTTTGATGCCAGTGCAGCTCAAGCTGTGGATGCGGCCCGGTTGGCTTATGCCCTGGCCGGTATGCGCGGTCAGTCGGTTGCAGGGATTGATGCGATGAAGGAAGCCGCGCTTGCCGTTTTCGCCCAGGGTAGCTCAGAGCCATTAGATCTTATCGAACAAGAATTGATTATTGGCCAACGGGTGGGTGAGGTGCCGGACAGCATACCGCAAATCCCGTTACAGCAGGATATGGAAGCCCGCATCCGGTCAGCACGGCTGACCAAGTTATACAAATCAGGTGTGCCAGAGGAGAAGCAACTGGATTTGCGCAAAGACACCCACCTGGATACGAGCCATTTGCTTCATCAACTCCGGATTTTGGACATACCTTGGGGCAGGGTACTGGAGCAGTCCGATGGCAAACTGGGAAGCTTCAGTGAGTACTGGCATTTGCACTGGCAGCCAGAGTATGTGATCCGGCTCATTCAGGCGGGGATGTGGGGCAATACCGTTGAGGCTGCCGCCAATAACTACCTGCTGAAAAAAGCACAGGACGTTGTAAAGCTGGATGAACTGGTGGCGCTGGCACAGGAAGCCTTGTTGGCTGGAGTTGTCAGAGCGTTCAATCCTTTGGTGGAAAGACTGGAAGACGCGGCAGCCGTTACGCAGGATGTTTATACGCTGATGCAGGCGTTGCCTGTTTTGGCAGACATTCAGCGGTACGGCGATACCCGGCAAACGGATACTGAAGCTGTAGAAGCCCTCATCCGCCATATCGTGCCCCGCATCTCGATCGGGCTCCCCCCCGCAGTACTTAATATTGAGGAGGAGGTGGCCCGGGACTGGCTCCGGCAATTGGTGCAAAGTAACCGAGCAGTTAGTCTGCTTAATGCCGAAAGCTTTCATAAAGAATGGAACCGGGCACTGGGCCAAATTGCGAATGCCGGCCCCGCTCATCCATTGCTCAAGGGGCTGTCCACCCGGATTTTATATGATAAATCCCTACTGAATGGCGACGATACTGCAAACCAAATGCGGTATGCGCTTTCAAGTACAACAGACGCAGAACAGAGTGCCCTGTGGCTGGAGGGGTTCCTTTACGGAAGCGGCTTGTTACTGGTGCATATGCCAGCGCTTTGGGAGATTCTGGATGAATGGATCGATGACCTGCCTGAACCCGTATTTCAGGAGACGCTGCCACTCCTCCGGCGTTCGTTTTCGACTTTCACTCCTCCGGAACGGGAAAAAATGCTCACCCTTTCCAAAAAGGGGATAGCGCAACCGGTACCTGACGTCTCCAAGGCGCCCGTCACCTCCTTTGATCAGCAACGGGCCAAGGTAGTTTTGCCCACCCTGAAATTGCTGCTGGGACTGGATTGAAAACCTGTATGCTTCGAATTAAAGGAACGTTAACCTCCACTTCATCTGCAGTTAAGGCTTAAAGTCGCTTTTTAAAGCCAGGTTTTTGCCGCCCGGCATTAGCCTGGTTGTTTTTTGCAGGACGGTTAATGCAAAAGCCTGATCAGAAATAAACTCTACTGTAGCCCTTTTAATATTCTGGTTGTGCTTTCCTGAGCACAGCCTTTTTTATAGCACAGGATTTACAAGAGGTAGATGACCCTGCCCAGTAAAACCACGGCAAATATGATTAGGGCAATACCGGAAATGCGCCGCAGCCAGAGCAAGTGCACAGGCCGGAGGATCCGGCGTATGCGTTTCGCCAGTAAGACTTTGATCAGGTCGGTAATGATGATGGTGCCGAGGATGCCACCAAAGAAATAGCGGGCTTCCATCAGCTCCATATCTCCGTCCACGACGACAGTAGAGGCGACTCCGATCCAAAAGAAAAAGGTAAAGGGGTTAATGGTATTGATGAGGAACCCTTTCAGGCATAAGCCGGAATAGGAGGAAGTGCGTACCGTCTCTTTTGACCACTCTGGCAGGTGGTTGGCTTTAGGCACGGTAAGCAACGCCCCCAGACCAAATGCGGTGAGCATGATGCTGCCGCCAATGCCCAGGTATAAGCCAAAGTTTGGCCCCTCTACCACTTTACTGATGTAAGCCAGTCCGTAATAAACGGCACTGATAAAGAGCAAGTCGCTTAACCATATTCCTAACCCCACCATTGCACCCGCCCGGAACCCTTCCTCTACGCCCGCCTGAATAATGGCGAAAAAAATAGGCCCGATAAGTAAGGCGAGGATCAAGCCAATCTTGACACCCTCGAAGATGAGATTCATAAGTTCGGGCTTTGGGTAATGATTTAGGTGCTGGTGAGTATGGCTGTATTCATATGCTCTTCAATGGCTTCTGCTTCCACAGGAATGTGCGCACAGAGGTCCACCGGCCCATTATCGGTTACCAGGATATCGTTCTCCAGGCGAATGCCGAGGCCTTCTTCCCGAATATAAATGGCAGGCTCACAGGTGAACACCATACCTGCCTGTATTGGGTCATACCGGTTCGACAAGTCATGCACATCCAGACCGAGATGATGGGAGGTACCATGCATGAAGTATTTTTTATAAGCGGGTGCTTTCTCACTTTGGTTCTTGATGTCGGTCTTGTCGAGCAGACCAAGCTGCAGGAGCTCACTTTCCATCATTTTGCCTACCTCCTTGTGGTACTCTTCCAGCATAGTGCCAGGCAGTAGCAGTTGTTGTGCGCTTTTCATGCAGCGCAGTACAGCATTATAAACCTTTCGCTGGCGTTCTGTAAACTGCCCGCTTACGGGTATAGTACGGCTAAGGTCAGCAGCATAGTTGGCATATTCTGCACCAAAGTCGAGCAGCAAAAGGTCGCCGTCCATGCACCGCTGATTATTTTGCACGTAGTGCAGAGCGCAGGTGTTTTTACCACTGGCCACGATAGGCTCGTAAGCATGGCCACGGGCACCCTTTCGGACGAATTCAGCAATAATCTCTGCTTCTACCTCGTACTCCATCACGCCGGGGCGTACAAAGTCAAGAACCTGCTCAAAGGCTTGCCCCGTAATATTCACAGCGTGACGGATCAGGCCCACTTCGATTGGCGACTTGATCATGGCCTGCTTTTTGAGCAGCGGTTGTGACCGGTGGAATTTGTGCAGGGGGTAGCGTTCCTGTAGCGTCCGGGCGAAGCGCATATCCTGGGTGACTACCCCGGACTTAAAGCGGTCGTGCTCGTTGAGGTTGAGGTAGACCCGCTTAGCCAGCAGAATGAGTTCATGGAGTATACCGTCCATTTCGTCCAACCAGAATACCTTCTCGATGCCAGATATTTTGCGGGCTTGTTCCTGAGTAAGCTTATCGCCTTCCCAGATGGCGGTGCGCTCGTCGGTACGGCGGATAAAAGCGACTTCCCGGAAGCCTTCTTTGATACAGTCCGGGAAGAGTACCACCACGGTATCTTCCTGGTCCAGCCCGCTCAGGTAAAACAACCCGCTGTTTTGCCGGAAGGGGAAAAAGGTATCTCCGCTGCGCGGCATGTGGTCATTGGACTGGAAAACAGCAATGGAGTCCGGCTGCATCTTTCGTATGAATCGCTGCCGGTTGTATCTGAACAGTTCTGGATTGATAGCTTCGTAACGCATGGTTTTGCTTTATCAGTAAGCGGGTCGGGAGTAATTTTAAAGCGAGCGCCCAATTTGCAAAAAATGCGGCAAGAACAAAAACCGGAGAGACAGTTTGTAATGATTTTAGGTAGCCCTTAGGGCGCAAGTGCTATGGTTTGTATTTTACCTGACGGTTGGGGCTAAACTTTAGCATCCACCTCTGCCAGCTCATCTTCATCATAAGCACCAAACCAACGGTGGAGTTGGCCTTTAGCTTTTTGTTTAACCTCCTGATTGATATAAGCAGCGATGGTGACAAGCCCGAAAGCCAGTACGCCCAGGTCATCGGTATAGCCGATAATAGGGGTAAGGTCAGGAACAGCATCTATGGGCGAGAGAAAATAACCGAGTGTACCCAAAACGATGTTCTTCGCCCAGTACGGCGTATCCTTGCGGCGGTAGGCGTAAAACAACAGCAGGGCAGAGTAAGCTGTTTTTAAGCCAGCCTGCCGGGCATAGTTGCGGAGCTTTTCCCAGAAGCGGTGCTCCGAAAACTTATCGATATAGGACCGGAATGGATTTTTCATAGCCATGGTAGTTACTTATTAGCCAGTTGCCCGCAGGCAGCATCAATGTCTTTGCCCCGACTGCGCCGTACGGTGGCCATAATGCCTTGATCGCGCAGGTAGCGGGCAAAGTCGTCAATCCGGTGCTCTGTCGATTTTCGGAATGGCGCTCCGTCAATGGGGTTGTACTCAATAATGTTGACCCTTACGGGAAAGGACTTACAGAGCCGTGCCAGATTTTCGGCATCCTCCAGATTATCATTGAAGTCCTGGAAGCTGATGTACTCGTAGCTGATGCGGTTGCGGGTCTGCTGATAATAATATTGTAAGGCCTCCATGAGCGTTTCCAGATTGTTCTGCTCATTAATAGGCATAATTTCGTTGCGCTTGGTGTCATCGGCAGCGTGGAGAGAGAGGGCCAAATTGACTTTCACGGCATCCTCAGCCAGGCGCTTGATCATTTTGGCGATGCCGGCTGTGCTAATGGTGATGCGGCGGGGAGACATATTAAGCCCGTCTTCACTAGTGATGCGGTCGATACTTTCCAATACGTTTTTATAGGCCAGCAGTGGCTCGCCCATACCCATATATACGATGTTGGTAAGCGGGTGCCCGTAGTGCGCTTCGCACTGCTGATTGACCATAACCACCTGATCATAAATTTCAGCAGCATCAATATTGCGCAGGCGTTTCATCCTTCCTGTAGCACAAAAGGTGCAGGAAAGGCTGCACCCGACCTGTGAAGAAACACAGACCGTATATCGGTTGTCCGCCGGCACGGGAATAAGAACAGACTCAATAAGGTGTCCGTCGTGGAGCCGAAACCGGGACTTAATGGTACCATCTTCGCTATGCTGCACCTGATCAGTTGTGATGGCATTGATGGTAAAACGGTCTTCCAGCTTTTCGCGTAGTGCCTTGGAGAGGTTGGTCATTTCAGTAAAGGTGCGGGCACCCTTTTTCCACAACCATTCGTGTACCTGTTTGGCACGAAATTTCTTTTCATTTATGCCGAGGAACACTTCCTGAAGCTCCTGAAGACTTAACTGCCGTATGTCTGCTTTATCTGTAATAGTCATTTTTTCTGATTCGCATTTTGCCCCGCTAGATCGCCCGGCATTTTTTTTCGAGCCAGGCTTGTTCTGCCGCGTAAAGCAGCGGGGTCAATTCTTCCAACACCCGAGCGTGATATTCGTTGAGCCATCGCCGCTCTTGTTCTGTCAGCATATGCCGTAAGATCAGGTCGGTTGAAATAGGGAATAAGGTCTGAGGCTCAAAGGTATAGAACTTTCCGGTGTCCGTCTCCATCTTTTCTACGCAGAGGTCCAGATTCTCGATACGGATGCCGTATTCGCCTTCTTTGTAGAATCCTGGTTCATTAGAAGTAAGTGTGCCGGGCATGATCGGTGCTTGTCCCCTGCTAGTTCTCGGATTGGGTGTGATGCCCTGGGGGCCTTCGTGCACATTAAGGAAGTGGCCTACTCCATGTCCGGTGCCGTGCCCGTAATTGAGCCCGGCGGACCAAAGGTGTTGACGGGCAAGAATGTCCAGCTGTACGCCAGTGGTTCCCTCCGGGAAGACTGCTGAAGACAATGCAATATGCCCCTTCAGCACTCGTGTGTAACGATCTTTGACCGATTCGCTGACGGGGCCGAGCGCTACCGTTCGGGTAATATCCGTAGTCCCCTCCAGATACTGCCCACCGGAGTCGAGCAACAGCAGGCCTTCTGGTTTTACAGATGCTGCGGTTGCGGCCTCCGCCCGGTAATGCACAATAGCGCCATTGCCGGCATAGCCCACAATAGCAGGAAAGCTTTCGCCAAAATATTTTTCCTGTTGTGCCCGCAGAGCAGCTAGTTTTTCGCCAACTTCAAACTCAGTGGGCCACTGGTCATTAGAGAGGGCTTGTTCCATCCACCGGTAAAGCCGAAGCAGGGCCACGCCATCTTTGCGCATGGCGGTTTTCAGGTTTTGCTGCTCTACAGCATTGCGGATGGCTTTTAGCGGGGCAATAAGGTTGGGCTGTTTTTTCCAGCGATCGGATTCCAGTAAATCATAGTAATAAGCGCTTGTTGCTCCCGGCTGATAGCCGATAGATTTGCGTGCTCCGGCATCGCGCAAGGCATCAGCCAAACCCGTGTAAGGGCGTAATTCGATACCGTCGCGCTGCAGGCTTTGCCGTAGTGAATCTGGTACCTTTGAAGGGTTGATAAACCAGTACGCGTCTTTTTCGCCAAGCAGCAGGTAGCTAATGGCTACCGGGTTGCATTCGACATCACTGCCCCGTATATTAAGGAGCCAGGCAATTTCATCCAGTGCCGTAACCAGGTAATAGTCCACACCTTTCTCATGGCTGCGGACGGCTTTGAGCTTGTCCGTACGGCTTTGCCCCGCGTACTCCGGTTCCAACTCGAACACCGGATCATCGGGCAGCGCAGGCCGGTCCGTCCAAAGATCATCGATCAGGTAGTTGTTGAATGCAAGCTCAATGTCTTTTTCTCCTAATGTTTTTCGGGCGGCGTGGGCCTGACTGACGGTGAAGAGCCTGGCATCGCAACCTACTGTTGCGCCAACCGGCAGGTGGTCGCGGAGCCACTCCAGATGCTCAGCGGTATAAGGTACGGTCAGCTTTTTGAGCTCGAAACCAGAACCGGAGAGCTGCTGCTCTGCCTGTATGAAGTATCGCGAGTCTGTCCACAGGTGAGCCGTGGAAGCTGTTAATACTGCGGTGCCGGCTGAGCCGGTAAACCCGGTTAGCCAGCGCCGTGCCTGCCAGTGGTCGGCAACGTACTCGCTTTGGTGCGGATCCTGACTTGGAATGATGTAGGCATCGAGCCCGTTTTCCTGCATGGCTTCCTGGAACCTGGCAACAGCTCCGGAAGTTTTAGATGATTTTTTTGGCATATTTTTTGATAAATATTAAAATTACCTTGATATTTGAATTGCGTAACGCGTGCAATACTTTACCCCTCGTTCGATTTTTCAAACTTGCAAAAGATAAGAAAATTCAGTAAATAGAAACTGTTTGTTGCAGTAGCCAGTAACCTATTTGATCCAGAAGAGCGCTTTCAGGCAATTCGTCTGATGAGTGAATCACTCAGCGATTGCTTTAAGCAAAAGGGGCAACAACAAACAGTCACCCTAAAATCAGGCCCCATGCTGAAACAGAGCCTAAACCAGAAAATGCTCCAGAAGCTGTCGCCGCAGCAGATTCAGCTCATGAAGCTGTTGCAAATACCTACGGCGACCCTGGAGCAGCGCATCAAGGAGGAACTAGAAGCTAACCCGGCTTTGGAAGAAGGTGAAGAACGTGATGAAATGACAGACCTCACCGATGAGCAGGAGAGTGAGGAATATGAGGATGAGCCCTACGAATTAGACGATTACCTCAATGAGTATATCGAGGACGACCCTACCACCTACAAGACACAGACCAATAACTACAGCGCAGACGATGAAGAAAAAACGGTACCTATTGCCGTAGAGCACTCCTTCCATGAATACCTCGAAGAGCAGATAGGGTTAATGCAGTTGGAAGATGACCGGAAAGAAGCCATTGCTGTTCAGATTGTGGGAAGCATCGATGAAGACGGCTACCTGCGCCGCGAGCCGGATGCCATTATCGATGATTTGATGTTCTCACAGAATATCTTCGCTTCTGAAGAAGAAATCCTGGAATTACTCAAACAGGTTCAGCGTTTTGAGCCACCGGGTATCGGTGCACGCGACTTGCAGGAAAGTTTGCTCATTCAGCTGGAAATAAAGGCTGAACTAGACGATGAGGAAGATTACCTGGATTTTGAGGAACGGGAAGACCTGGACCTGGCCATCAAAATTATCAGAGATTACTTTGATGAGTTTACCAAAAAGCATTACGACAAGCTCCTCCGCAGATTAGAAATTTCCAATGAAGACTTAAAAGCAGCAGTGGAAGAAGTCATCAAGCTGAACCCTAAACCTGCAAGTGGATTCTCCAGTGGGGGGAATAGCCGTGCGAATCAATACGTAGTACCCGATTTTATCATCCAAAACAGGGATGGTGAGCTTGAGCTTACCTTGAACTCCAGGAATGCCCCCGACTTGTGCGTCAGCGATCAGTACCAGGATATGCTGCGCTCCTACAAGAAGAAAACGGCAGGTCGCCGCAGCAAGAAGAAGGAAAGGGAAGCGGTTATGTTCATTAAGCAAAAGATTGATTCGGCCAAGTGGTTTATTGATGCGATACGGCAGCGGCAAGATACCATGTACCGAACCATGTATGCCATCATGCAGTACCAGTACGATTTTTTCCTGACTGGCGATTCCACTAAGTTGAAGCCGATGATCCTGAAGGATATTGCGGAGATTACCGGACTGGATATATCAACGATTTCCCGGGTTGCTAACAGCAAATTTGCGCAAACGGAGTTCGGGACAAAGCGACTGAAAGAGTTCTTCTCGGAATCTATGTCTAAAGATGACGGCGAAGAAGTGTCCACTCTGGAGGTCAAGCAAATTCTGGAGAATATCATCGGTCAGGAAAGCAAGAAAAAGCCACTGTCTGATCAAAAACTGCAAAAAGCATTAGCAGAGAAAGGCTACCAGATTGCCCGGCGTACTGTCGCCAAGTACCGAGAGCAACTCAATATCCCGGTGGCCCGGTTGCGCAAGGAGCTTTAATCAAGCGTTTGCAAGAGATCTAATCCTAATTCGGTGACCGCCGTTTCCGCACGGGCAGAAAGGATGATGACACCTGTTTGTTCATCTTTAACGAATCCGGCAAAGGCGCTGTAGCCTGCCGTTCCTCCGTTCATCCAAACCGCTAGTCTTGCCTTGGGGGCAGGAAGATAAGAAACCAGCCATCCGTAGGCTGCCTGTGTGCTGTATTCCAGTGTAGGGAAAACCACTTCTACCCTTGCTTGCTGACCTTCCAGAATAGTATTTTCCCAATTCCCCGGCCCCCGGCCCATATAAACGTTAAGGAACTTAGCAAGGTCAGCTGCCGTAGACTTTAAGCCTGCTGCAGGCGCCAGGGAGTGAAAATACCAGTTAGAGGCGCTGCGCCCCCGCTGGTCATACCCTTCTGCTAATCGGGTCTGCTGCTCTGCACTAATCTCCACTTTGGTGTTCTCCATTTCCAATGGGTGGAGCACGTATTGTTTAAGCATAGATTCGTATGGCAACTGGGTTGCACTTTCCAGAGTGATACCTAAGAGCGCCATGCCGGCATTTGAAAAGTGGTAGCTTGTACCGGGTTCAGCCTTAAACGTTGCATTAGCCAGTTGCTGGACTATGTCGGCGTTGTCCAGGCTGGGCGCCGGCCCCGTAAGCCGGGCCGATTTGCCGACTGGATGCCAGTCGTAGAGGCCTAAGCCAGAATTAGGCAGGCCCGAAACATGACTGGCCAGATCACAGCTCGTTATGCATACCGATGAGCGCGAAAGGTCGTTAGAGCAGCTCATGATCCGTCGAGCAGGGTTGCCCGGGAGCAGCACTTCTGCACAGCGTTGGGGATGGAACTGAGGAGGGGATAAATTTTCGGGCAGGTAATAAGCAATTTCTCTTTCCGGATTAATCAGGCCCTGCTCTGCCAGACGTAGCATAAGCGTAGTGGTGAATACACTACTTAGTGCACCCATCTCATAGAGGGTATGTTCATCAGGGGCGGCCCGGTTTCGTTTGGCAGTGTGCCCGAAGTGATAGTAAGTCGTTTGGCCATTTTGAAGAATAGCTATGGAGACTGCTGCGGGGCGCTGCGTATGGGCAAAATCCTGTAAACGTTCGGAAAGGGTTTGTGCAGATAGTACAATGGGAAGAAAAAGGGCAGCACAAAAGTAGGGGAGCATCTTTTTCATGATAAAAAGGTTTTAGTGAACCAATGATGCTTATTAAGCTATCTTAGGGCGGTATCGGTTGAGGGAATTGACGTTTTCGCTCTGGTATTGACTTAAAACGGTTTAAATTTGGCGTAATTTGATTTAATTTGGCCGTTTCCAAAATTAATTATTTTAATAGCAGCCACGGATTGAGTATCCGCAACTGGGAAAGCTGATTTTTGTCAATATGCTCAAGGGGTTAAATTTTCGGCGGTTCAATATTTATCAGGTGCCCTCTTCCTTTCTGAGCCTGAGGGTAGCTTTATTCTTATTGATTGCGGAGCTTTTGATCAGCCAGGTGGGGTTCATGGTGTTGGAATCTTATACTTTTTCCGAAGCCTTCTATATGACGGTGATCACTATTTCCACCGTTGGCTTTACGGAGGTGCAACCGCTCAGTGCAGCGGGCCGGTATTTCACTTCGGGGCTGATTATTACTAATATTGGCATTTTTGCGTACGTACTTGCCGTGTTTTCTTACTACGTCATTCAGGGAGAAATTTTTAAAAACATGCACTTCAACCTTATTAGCGCATCCATAGACAAATTGTCTGGTCATGTTATCCTTTGTGGCTATGGGAAGTACGGGCGTGAAATAGCCCTGCACTTTCACAAGCACGAAGTACCCTTTGTTGTGATTGAGAACGACCCCCTCAAGATTGAGGAATTACAAAAAAGCGAAGACCGGATTCTATATCTGGAAGATGATGCCACACACGATGAGGTCCTTGTGAAAGCGGGCATTTCCCGGGCAAGCGCTTTGATTTCCTCCCTGCCTGACGATTCGGACAACGTTTTTGCAGTTTTGACCGCCCGGCAGCTCAGCCCCCGCCTGACAATCATCAGCCGCTCCAAAGATTTCCGGTCGCAAAAAAAGCTTTTGATGGCAGGCGCTAACCACGTGGTAATGCCTGAACAGATCGGGGGCTTCTACATGGCAACCCTTTTTAGTAAACCTGGTGCCGTGGAGTTCTTTTCATACATCACCAATGAGTATCAGTCTGACATCGGGTTTGAGGAAGTAACCTACACTGACCTGCCTGACGACTGGCAGGGTAAATCACTTCGGGAACTTCACATTCGGCAGGAGACGGGTAGTAATATCATTGGTTACAAAGCGCCCGACGGGCACTACGAGGTTAATCCTGCGCCGGATACCGTATTGGAGAAAGGAACTAGCTTTATCGTATTGGGCAACAGCGAGCAGCTAAAAGAGCTGCGCCGCTACCTCCAGCACCCGGAAACTAAACATTAGGGTTTGATAGAAAGTCGCAGCCTGCGATTACTCGCTTCGTCGACCGAAAATAGCTCCGATTTTCACATCCACACCCTGATCGGCCAGCAGCTTGACATTTTGTGCACCTTCTCCCGTGGTGGTAAAGGTTGCTACAATGTGCATGGATGCCGACGGTCTGATGCGGTCGAACCGGGTCTCCGGGTAATCGATAAAAGTTACTTTTTCGGCAATTTCGGTTGAAATACCATTATCATCGGCGCTGGCACCTTCCATAATAAGCGCTTCTCCCGCAAACAACGAGTCGAGCACCATACCCTGCTCGTTGATGAAGTACCCCTGAATAGATACATTTAGAGGCAGCTCATTTTGAGTGACCATTTTGAACTCAGCTTTATACACTTCCTGCCCTAACTCGCCCAGGGAAAGAGCTATCGTATCCTGAGCCAGAAAATCAATGGCATTGCCATAAAGGGGGAGGTCTACTTCCACATCCACCTGATAGTAGCTGCTGTCGGTGAGGAAGCCACGGATGTTCCGGTTGCTGTCGGGATGGGTGATCGCGTCCACGTCGTAGTCAATTGCCAATGGGCCGGCGCCCAGAATCTCGTCAATATTAGAATTGTCTTTGTTGAAAACATAGCGCTCTACAAATGTTTCGCCAACCTGATCCAGACCAGGGTAGACAAAGTCTATGCCGTTGTCAATGAGCTCCCCTTCCAGTGGCAGGGTGTTGCCCCTTACGGTAAAGATATTGAATAGGTTAACCCGGGACCGGGTCGGAATACCAAAGGAGTTTTCCACCCGGAAGGTTACCGTAGGATCTGCGAAGTAGATATCGCCCTTCACCCAATCATCAAAAAAGTCTATGATAATGGTATCCCGTCCTCCGGCTTGCACTTCCGTACCGAAGTAGCCCTCCATGTAGGAAAAAGCAAGATCGGAAAGGGTGATCCCTCCGAAAGCCACGGTGTCTTCCTGGCCACCTTCCCGGATCAGTTCATACTCTACGTATATGGAATCTGTACCAGCTGCGGTAACAATCTCGGCGCCAGCCAGGTCGAATGGATTAAAAAGGTTGGAATAAGGAGATAATGAGCCTTCCCCGTCGTACGCTGCGGCCGAGCCGGTCAGTTGCAATGGCTCCCCGTCTTTATACAGATCAGGGAAAGTCAGCGTGACTGTCACCGGCTCCGGGTGGGCGTTTTGGTAGCCCCAGACCAACTGTCCCTGCCTGATTTTCAGGCGGTCGAACTCTGCACCTTCTGCTGTTCCCAGCGGTAGCCCCAGTCGCTTGGCAATAAGCGGGATCAACTCTCCATCGAGCGATTCATTGATGCGCTTAAAGAGGGTGTCGCTATTCTGGGCAATGATATCTCCGCGGTATTCGAAGTGGATGACCCCTTCCTCGTCTATGTAGAGGGCGGCAAGGTCACCGGTGCCTTCCAGCGCATCCCGGATGGACAAGCGGGAGTTGACGATAGGCAGGGCATAAGCGGCATCGTAATTAGCACCTTCGATATTCGTGAGGTCCTCAAAGTCCTGGCATGCGGTAAGCATAAATATAGCCGCCAGCGCAGCAAAAAAAGTTGATCTGTGGGTCATACAAGCTTTGTATTGGTACGAAACAAAAATGGATAACAGCCCCGTTTGTGTATGAACAAGAAACGGGGTGGTTTAGAGCGTGTCAAAACAGCAAGAAAAGATATAGGGCTGCTCAAAGTTAAACAAGTGGTAGATGGTGCAGGCACGCAGATGCGAAAGAGAATGTCTGCTGTCGACTAAGTGGTCAAATAGTAGGTAGTTTGCAATTGCGGGGCTAAAATACGTATCTTCCGAGCAGTAACAAAATCGTATGGCATGCAGGAAAAAGAAGCCCAGGTGGTACTGTCCTCTATTGTCGGGCAAGCCCGGCAGTTTATACTGCGACTGTACAGCCAAAAGCAGGATGCCCGTTTATTGCTGCACAACTACAGTTTGGGCGCTGTGCTTGCTGAGCAGGTTGCCCTAATTGGCCAGGCGGAGGGTGCTCCGTCAGCGGTAATAGAATCCGCCGTTTTAAGCGCCTGGTTTTTGCCTACAGGCTGGTTGTTTGATGCTAACGCTCCGTTGAACTACAGCCCTAAAGTCGCCGAGCAGTTTTTTCAAAAGACAAGTGCTTCACCTGAATTGCAAAAACAAGTAGTGACTGCAATACAGCAGGTGCTGCGTCAGGAGTTGCCGGCCACGACATCGGGGCGGATGCTGAGCGATGCTTACGTTTCAACAATTTACCTCAGTGGAACAGAAGACCGGTTGGCCTCATTGTGCGTAGAGCAGGAGTTGCTTTCAGGGCAAAATTTCACCAAAGCGGCCTGGGCCCGGGAAGTGCTCAATCAATTGCTGCGCATCAATTGGCATACCCACTACGGGCAGGCGCACCTGCAGCCGCTTTTGGCGAAAGCCATACATGAACAGCGGTCAGAGGTGGAAAAACGTACCGAAAAGGAGGAGGTGCAGGAAGGGCGCTTCTCTAATCTGGAGAAAAAAGACCCGGTACGGGGGGCACAAACTTACTTCCGCACTAATTACCGAAATCACATCAATCTGAGTGCCATAGCTGACAACAAGGCCAACATTATGATCAGCGTGAACGCCATTTTAGTCTCAGTACTGATTACATTTTTATCTTACCGCAATATTGGGGAGAACTCGCCTCAGATTTTACTGCCGGTAGTGGTCTTTTTAGTGACGGGCATGTCGTCCCTTATTTTCGCGGTGCTCTCCGCCCGCCCCAAAGTGACCCGCCTCAACCCTCAGCAGGCAGATCCGCAAACGATAAAGCAGAACCTGGTTTTTTTCGGGAACTTTGTCCATCTGGACCTTGAAGACTACGAGAACGCCATGGACGAGCTCTTTCAGGACAGCACGTTGCTCTACGGTAATATGGTGCGCGACCTGTATTTTTTGGGTAAGGTATTGGATAAAAAGTACCGGTATCTCTCAATTTCCTACACGGTTTTTATGGTTGGGTTTGTAGCTACGGTGGTTAGCTTTTTAGTGATGTTGTTTTTCTAAAATATTGACTCCCTTTTCGACTCAAATAAAGCCACCTGTATGCCGCATGACCATCATCACTCCGGACGTAATCTCAAGCTCGCCTTTTTCCTCAACCTGGGATTTACGGTGCTGGAGTTCTTCGGTGGGCTGTACGTCAATAGTGTAGCCATTATTTCGGATGCTATCCACGATTTGGGGGACAGCTTGTCTCTGGGATTGTCCTGGTATCTGGACCGCAAGTCACAACAGGGTGCAAGCTCAACTTTTTCCTTTGGGCATGCCCGCTTTTCTCTCCTTGGAGCGCTTGTCAACTCCCTGGTGCTCATTGCGGGCTCCGTATTTGTGATCCGGGAAGCGGTAAAGCGCCTTGTGGAGCCTGAGCTTTCCAATGCCACAGGAATGTTGGCTTTTGCCCTGATTGGTGTAGCTGTCAATGGCTATGCAGCCTGGAAGCTGAGTAGTGGAAAGTCTATGAATGAACGCGTTGTGTCCTGGCACTTACTGGAGGATGTGTTGGGTTGGGTCGCTGTGCTGATTGCAGCGATTGTCCTGCAATTTTATCAAACGCCTTATCTAGACCCGGCGTTGTCTTTGTTTATTACCGCTTATATCCTTTGGAATGTCATTCGCCGCCTGCGTGAAACCCTGATGTTATTCCTGCAAGGAGCTCCCAGGGATGTCAACTTACAGGCCCTTGAGGGCAAGTTGCTATCCATTCCCAATGTGGATTCCCTGCACCACACCCATATTTGGTCGTTGGATGGCGAGCGGCATGTGTTTACTACCCACGTAAAGCTTAAAGAGATCGAAGGGCTGCCCAATCTACTGGAGATCAAACACCGAATGAAAGCAGCACTCAAGCCCTATGGTTTTGCCCATTATACCATTGAGGTAGAGCTGAGCGCAGAGGACTGCGGACTGGAATGATGCGGTGATTTTTTCGCTTCTACAACAGGAGTTTCAACCGCGTACAAACAACCAGCGCACTCCCCGGTACACTCCAATCCCGATATAGCCCAGAATACCTGGTTTTTGCCGTTCCCGGAGGTTGATCGTTATAGTAGTGTAGGTGTCCAAATGATCAATACGGTTCATCTTCCCTTTGAGTAAATCGATGGTTTCATTGAGGCGCTCCAGCTCTTTTTCAACTTTTAGGATTTCGTCCACTGTTTCCGCTTTGTCCAGGAGCTCCAGGTAGCGGGTACGTGCCTGTTGAGCGTTGTCCAGCCGGATTTGGTAATCAAGGTAAGTTTCGGTGACGTCTTGCCCGCGTACGCTTTTACGGTCAACTCGCCCAAGCGCACTGATTGCTGTAACGGCAGCGTCAAGCGAACCGCTTTCTACACGGATGACTGACCGATAGGTGCCCACCTCATTGACGTAGCCACCATAGCGTTTGGCGATGGCCTGAATCTGCTGATTGGCGCTATCCGGCGCTTCAACAACTAAGGTTAGGTCGGCATCGTATAATATTTTTCGGTCGTCTTCCTGCTGGGCAGGCATTGACATAGCGGTAGCCTTCTCATAAAACGCCTGTTGTGCAGTACAAGCTGTACTCATGGCGATCATTAGTACGAGAGCGTGGCGTAGGTAGTAGCGCATAATCGGTTAGTTTGGTCTCCTGTAATAACGCAAAACCAGAGCAGAGCGTACCTGATGCTATCGAATCCCTGCCTTTACTTCAAGGCTCCCCAGAGTACTTCCACCGGGTGGAGGGCCTCCCGTTTGGTCCCATCCATGATTTGATGGCGACAACTTGTGCCCGGTGCAGCGATAATATGTTCCGGGGCGGATTCCCGTACCGCAGGGAACAGCACTTGCTCACCTACGGTCATGCTTAGTTCGTAGTGTTCTTTTTCATACCCAAAGGAGCCCGCCATGCCACAGCAGCCAGAGGGGATCGTCTCTACGGTATAGTTGCGGGGCAGGTTGAGAATGAAAGCGGAATGCTCGACCCCGGACAAGGCTTTTTGGTGGCAATGCCCATGCAGTAGAACATGGTGGGAGGCATCGGTGAAGGCCCTTTCGTTAAGCCTGCCAGCTTCCACTTCCCGCATGAGAAACTCTTCTATCATCAGGGCATTTTCGCCCAGGGCTTTAGCTGTTTCCTGTAAGTCTTTTTCAACCAGTTTCGGGTATTCATCCTTGAAACTAAGGATAGCCGAGGGTTCAATGCCCAACAGTGGCACCTCCGCACTGACGATGTCTTTAAAAGCCCTGACATTCTCGATGGCCAGGCGCTTGGCTTCGTCCAGCAGCCCTTTAGACATATAAGCGCGGCCGCTTTCGCTGTGGTCTGCACACTTTACGGTATAGCCGAGCCGGCTCAGCAACTCGACTGCTTTGATGCCAATAGAGGTATCGTTGAAGTTGGTAAACTCATCAATAAATAAATACACTTCACCGAGAGACTTGCCCTGAGGTAGCAGCTTATCCGCGTTTTTACGAGCCCAGCGGCGCAGGGAGATTTTATGTACGGTTGGCAGGCTGCGATCTGGTGCTACCCCTAAAATACGCTTAGCCATACCACTGAGTATCGGATTGGTTAGCGCAAAATTACTCAGTGTGGGTACGCGTATGGCCAGGCTGTTGATGCGGCCGATATTTGCAAAGGCTCGGGAACGCAGGGGGACTCCGTTAGCCTTTTGGTACTGGTAAAGAAACTCCGACTTAAGGGTGGTCATATCTACGTTGGAGGGGCACTCAGCGGTGCACCCTTTGCAAGCCAGGCAGAGGTCCATTGCCTCGTAGATTTCCGGGTGGTTGAAGGGGTTCTCTTGCACATTCATAGTGAGGAATTCCCTTAGGATATTCGCCCGTCCACGAGTGGTGTCTTTTTCGTCGCGGGTGGCCCGGTAGCTGGGGCACATGGTCCCACCCGAAAAGTTGAGCTTGCGGCAGTCGCCTGAACCATTGCAGCGCTCAGCAGCGCGAAGAATACCACCGGTCCCGGAGAAATCGTAGAGGGTATCGTGTACTATTGTTTCCTGTTCCGCTTCGTAGCGGAAGCTGCTTTTCATTGGGGGGGCGTCTACAATTTTTCCGGGGTTGAAAATACCATTGGGATCCCAGGTTTCCTTGATTTGGCGCAGGTACTCATAGTTGTATTCCCCGATCATCAGGGGGATAAACTCCGCCCGTACCCGGCCATCGCCGTGCTCGCCGCTTAGGGAGCCCTGGTATTTTTTGACCAGTTGGGCTACGGCTTTAGTGATATCGTAGAACAGGCGCTGGCCTTCTGCTTTTTTGAGATCGAGGATAGGCCGGAGGTGGAGTTCCCCTGCGCCCGCATGAGCGTAGTAAACGGCTTGCTGCCCAAAGCCTGCCATAAGTTGGTCAAACTCTTTGATGTAAGCAGAGAGGTCTTTAATGTCTACGGCTGTGTCTTCAATGCAGGCAACGGGTTTGGCGTCGCCCGGGATGTTGGCCAGTAGCCCCAGACCCGCTTTGCGCAACGTCCATACCTGCTTTGTTTTGGGAGCTTCCACGATAGGGTAAGCGTAGCCAAGGCTGGCTTCCTGAAGGGCATCTATCAGGGCTTTAGCCTGCCCCCGGGCTTCTTCGAAGGTGTCACCCCGGAATTCTACCATAAGGATGCCTTCGGGATCGCCTTCCACAAAGAAGCGGTTTTTTTTCTGCTCAATATTCTGCTTGGTCAGGTCGAGGATGATCTTGTCCATGAGCTCACAGGCAGCAGGCTGGAAAGACATTGCAACTAATACCGCCTTCAGGGATTCCGGGATGCTGGTGAAATGGGCGCACACAACGACCTCCTTGGGTTTAGGTAAGGGGTCTACGTGAATTTTGATGGCTGTTGTAAAGGCAAGGGTGCCTTCGGAACCGCACAGCAGCGCGCAGAAGTTAAACGGCTGCCCATTTTCAGAAAACGGCTGTTGCTCGATGAGCAGGTCGATCGCATAACCGGTATTTCGGCGTTCAATGGTCGACTTTGGAAAGGCTTCACGGATTGCTTCCTGACGCTCCGTTACGGAAAGGGTTTGCTGAAGGTGTCGGTAGATATCCCCTTCAAGCCCCTCGGCAGATAGCTGTTGGTGAAAGCCCGCTTCATTCAGCCCGTGAAAGACCGCCGCGCTGCCATCGCTCAGGATAACTTCCAGCTCCTGCACATGGTCGCGGGTGGAGCCATATACTATGGAGGTGGTACCGCAGCTATTATTTCCAACCATACCGCCAATCATCGCCCGGTTGGCAGTGGAAGTGTTAGGGCCAAAGAACAGTCCGTAGTCTTTGAGCACATGGTTGAGCTCATCGCGAATGACACCCGGCTCTACTTTTACCCAACCCTCCTCTGCATTAATTTCCAGGATGCGGGTCATGTGTTTGGAGACATCCACCACGATACCGTTCCCTACGCATTGCCCTGCCAGAGAGGTGCCAGCTGCCCGGGGGATGAGTGAAGTTTGGTGCTTGTTGGCAAATTGTATGAGCTCACGTATGTCTTCAGCGTGCATTGGTAAGGCCACAGCCAGTGGGAGCTCCCGGTATACGGAAGCATCCGTAGCATAGAGGTGCCGCATCATTTTATCGTAGTACAATTCTCCATCCAGCCGGGCTTGAAGTTGCTGCAGTTGCGTATCCATAGTAGAATCATTTTGAAGAGACAACAGTATTGCCACCCAAATGGATAGCTGCACTTTGTCAGATTCGGGTTGAAATTAGCAACTTTTTCTGAAGCCTATAACCGGGGCTACCAAATGCCGGGAATTAAACGGCTGGATTGCTGCTGGTAATCAAGGTATTGCTGCCCGAATTTTCCAACCAGTGCTTTCTCTTCCGTCGTAATCCTAACGTAGTAGGCGTATAGCATGCAGCCCGTTGCAATCAAAAGGCCTATCCATGCCTCCAGAACAATAGCGCCTCCCACGGCAGTGAGGAAAGCACCGGTGTAACTGGGGTGACGGATATACCGGAAAGGGCCATGCTGAATGAGCTGATGCTCTTCTTGAATCTGAACGGTAGCGGTGAAGTATTTGCCGAGGATACGGATGGCCCAAATACGCAACCCCGTACCCGCAGCAACGATACTGCCGCCAACAATTAACCAAAGCAGATGGGAGGGTCCCGGGTGAAAGTACCCCCACTCCACAACTGGTATGGCAATAGCCAAAACGGAGAGGATAAGAATAAGAAGTACGCTGTTGTTATCCGCACTACGGTCCCGTTCGGCTTCCTTTATCTCGAATCCCGGTTGGGTGAGGAAGACCGTCACGGCTGCAATCATCAGGAATAGTATTCTGTAATCAAGTAATAATGCCGGGCGTAATGCAAGTGGCAGAACATAAGCCAGCAGTAAGAACAGGGCGGTATTTTTGATCTTTCCCATGGTATAAAATATTTAGGGGGTTATGCAACAAGGCGTTCTGTTTCTTTTGGAATTGGTGCGCTCCAGGTCTTTGTTTCGGGGTTCAACAGGAGGCTTCCGTGCTGTCTTTGCAGTTGCCCCATCGCTTCGATTTTAGATTGAAGCGCCGGGCGGATATCGGGTATACATAAGCTTAATATGCTGGCAGCAAGACCATTGTAGTCATTTTTATGACCGTCTACAATTTGCTGAAACCCATAGCGCCGATAGAGGGCGGAGTGGCGGGGGTGACAGGCGAGCATTATGCCGCTATACCTGTGATGATACAGCATTCGGGCAATGGCGGCCTCTACAAAAAACTTGGTATATCCGCCTGATCGGGCCTCCGGGGCAAAGACAAAACGACTGGCTTCTACGATCCCGTTTTTTTCGGGTCGCAAAAGGTCCATATGTGAGCCAATCACTTCTTTCTCCGGGCAGTTGCTGAGCAATGGGAGCCCTGGTCCCTCATGAGTTGAAGGACGGTCCAGGCCGTACTGGTCAGCCAAAGTTTCCACTTGGTGAGCGTGCGGGCCTTCGTGTTCCTGGACAAGCCTTAGGTAACCTATTGGATGGGCACCGAAAGCGCCTTCCTGGAAAAGGCCGATGTGATGTGCGTACTGGTCATAAACATCCAACTCGAAACCGTGTTGATTATCGGTAACGAGGCTGGCGCACTGGCTTTCCAGATAACCTTGGTAACGAAGACGGAATAGAGATTCCAATTCTTTAGTGTTACGCGCAGGCCGGAATGCCAGTCGTTGGGGGGTAATACTCATGGTTAAGATTTTTCAAATAATGAAAAATGAGTAAGTGAACTGTAGAGCTCTTAACCATGTGGAGAGCAGGCAAATGCTGCTCAAATGTGTTTTGCTTTTTGTTGCGCGTATTACTTGTTTGGGAAGGAAGACCTGATTACACTTGCTGACTAATACTTAATTGTAAAAGGTCAATAAGTGACAAAAAAAGAATAGTGTTTAAGCTAATTTTTTAGGTGTTTATTGAATTTGTGCAGCAAAAATAGCCTTATGTTTAATTAAAGTCAAATTATTGTCTCTGGCTTTTATGGTTTTTGTAATACTGAAGGGGCAAGTGTGACATAAAATTGGCTAAAAATAGATCGAAAATAACAATGGAAATAAAGTTTGTACCACGAGAGGAAATTGATAAAGTAAAGTGGAATAGCTGCGTGCATTATGCTACGAATGGCAACATATTTGGGTATATGTGGTACCTGGATCATATTGCTAAAGACTGGGATGCGCTGGTAGAAGGTGATTACGAGTCTGTTTTTCCGTTGGTCTGGCGTCTGGGCCGATTTTCAGGTCAGGAACTACATCAGCCGGATTTGATCCGTGAATTGGGTATTTATTCTATTCACGTGCTGTCTAAGCCACGCATAGAGCGTTTCCTGGAAGCTATTCCGGAGCGGTACAAACACATTTCGATAAATCTAAACGAGCAAAACCCCGTACCCGAGGGAAGTGCTTTTAAGGTGGAAGAAACCACCAATTACCAGCTCTTCCTGAATCGCCCCTACGAGGAGATTGCCAATGATTACAGCCGATCGCTGATGGAGCGCCTTCAGCTTGCAGAAGATGAAGGGCTGGTGTTGACTTCAAGCTTGAAGCCAGAGCAAATTGCAGATTTCTACAAAGCTCACCACCCGAAAAAAGAGCAGTCAGATGAAGTGTTTCATGGGATGCAGCGGGTCATGTACAATGCCATGCACCGGGGCTGGGGTTTTGCCTCCACTGTTTTGGACACCAATGCCAATACGCTTGGCGTAAATTTTTTCCTGTACAGCCACGGCAAGGTCATCAGCTTTATGCCGGTGGAATCGCCTGAAGGCAAAAAAGCAGGTGCGCTGGCCCACCTGTTCAATGGCTTGATCCGGCAGCATGCCGGAAGACCTGTCATTCTTGATTTTAATGCATCGGGGGAGGATCGGTTTGCGGCAGATTTTGGCGCACGAGCCAATCCTTTCTACCAAATCCATTTAAATAAGCGGAAGTTCATTTGGTTTTAAAGGGATAAAAAAGGGAAGCAAGACAAGCCTTCTTCCCAAAACTGTGCATATTGTCTCCGATAGTAAGGCACGGTAACTGAAGTTAGCCGGTAGATTGGCTGGTACAGATGTGGAAATGATGTAAGAGTACTATCAGCGGAGCCTTCCTTAATCATTTTTGGGGTTTCTGATGTTGTATTTTCTGTTCTTTATAGCAGACTAAACAAAAACGGGGCTGGTGCAGATCATAAAAACCGCTATTGTTGATGACCAAGAGTTGCTTTTGGAGCACATGAAGATGCTCCTGGAGTTATCGGCCTATGAAATTAAGTGCCTGCTATTGGCCTCCTCGGTGGAAAGTTTTTTTGACCAACTCCTTTCAGAGCAGGTTTCGCTGGATATCATTTTACTGGACCTTGATATGAAAGGTGAAGAAAGTCTGGTTCATTTGCCAAAGATCAAACGCCTGACAGGTACGGCCAAAGTAATCATGGTCACTGGCCACAATAACCCCGAATTACTGGCAAAAGCAATAGAAGCTGGCGCGGATGGTTACTTTGTTAAGCGTACAGACCCCCAGCCTGATCTGGCCGAAGTGGTTAAGCTCACTTTCGAAGGCGGAGCATTCCTGGAGCCCAGTATATCTGCCAATTTGCTGCAAGCTTTTCAAAACCGAAGAGTAATCCATCGGCAAATAGATGTTGCCCGGTTGTCTAAAACACTTAATGTCATCCTTTCCAAACGAGAAGTCGAAGTATTAGATGGCCTGCTGGAAGAAAAAAGCTACCAGGAAATCGCTGATCAGAACTATATCTCTATCAATACAGTCCGCCACTATATTAAGGAGCTCTATCAGAAAATGGGAGTGAGTAGCCGGCAGGCGCTTATGGAGCGAGTGCTCCTGGATGAGTAGGGGTTGCCAAAGGGAGGGAAATAGTCACGGTTGTTCCCTTACCTGGTTCGCTTTGGATATCAATAGAGCCATTTTGCAGTTCAACAAGTTCTTTTGTGATATTAAGTCCGAGGCCTGTTCCAATTTCACCGGAAGTACCTACCTGGCTCTCTTGCAGCGTATGCTCGTACACTTGTCTGATTTTTTGGGGCTCCATACCAATTCCATTGTCCTTAACGACAACCTGCCCATTGCGCTGCTGCGGATAACAGGAAATCGTAACCTGTCCCTGCTGGTCGGTGAATTTAATAGCATTGCGCAGCAGGTTTTGCAGACAAATGTGTATGGCATTAGGGTCTGCGCTGACAGTTAGCTCCCCGGAGCCTTGCAATGTTAGTCTTATGCCTTTCCGTTCTGCCATTGCGTGGTGCTCCTGTACCAAACGCTCCAGCAAAGGGCGGAGTGCTACCGGTCTTTTTTGGATTGTCATGCGCCCGCTGTGGAGCGTACTCCACCGGGTGAGATTCTCAATAGCTCCTTCCATACGGAGCGCAGCAAGGTGGATGTTATTGCTGAGCGCTTCAGCACTTTGGTAGTCAGCCTTCCTGAGCGTTTGTATAATTTGCCGTGTGGCACTACCTATGAAAAACAGGTTACCCCTGATTTCGTGCCCAATAATAGACATCACTTTATCCTTCCCTTGATTGACCCTTTCCAATTCCTGATTCTGGGAGAGGATGGTCTGCCGGTCTGCTTCAATTTTTTGAGTACGGCGTTCGACTTTTTTCAATAGCTGCTGCTCTGATCCTTTGAGCTGTTGAAGGCGCAGTCGTATCAGGGAATACAAAAAAGCGGCAACTCCTGATACTATGGCCAGCCAAAACCACCACTTTTCGTAGAAAGGCTTTCTTACGACAATAGGTAACCTAATAGATGCAAAATTAAGATAATGGGGAGAGGCTTTACCTCTAATGGCTAACGTATATTGACCATAGGGCAGGTCACTAAGCAAAAGTTGATTGCCATTCATTGGGCGCCAATTGGGATGTTGCCCTTCAATCCTGTATTCATAGCTGTGCTCTCTAAGGGGCAGGTAGGAAGCGAGGTGTACTTCGAGATGGCAGGCCATATTACTTAATGGAGAAAGCACAATACGCTGTTGCTGTTTTAAAAGCTGCGTTTGGTCTTTCAGTAGCCCGGTTTGTCTGTCCGGAGTCCCGTAATAAACAATATTTAGAGAGACAGGCGGGTGTAAGGGCTCCGTTAGTATGCTGTCGGGGTGAAAGACAACGGCTCCGGATACCCCTCCAAAAATAAGTCTTCCGTCCGGTAGCCTAAGGTGAGCAGAATGATTAAATTCATCGTCAGATAATCCGCTGTTGCGTGTAAAAGTACTAAAGGCTTCGTTCTCGGGATGAAACCAGATCAGCCCATTATTGGAAGGAAGCCAAAGCCGGCCGTTGCTGTCCTCGTATATAGCGTGGATAACATCATTAGGCAGGCCTGCAGTCTTTCTATTGTACTTTCGAATTTCCTGAGCGGAGGGTATCCACTGCCATAAGCCATTGCCTTTCGTTGCCAGCCAGCAGGTGTCCGGGGCTGCCCAATAGATATGATGAATACTGATCGTTGTGTCCAGGTTAAGGTGCTGTGTGACCTTTGAAGTAGCGAGGTCAATGCTGTATAACCCTTTTGAGGTACCTGCCCAGAGCTGATTATCTTGCCTGGTGAGCGTACTTACAAGTGCGCTGCCCAGCGGTGGTGCTTGCTGATTAATCTCCGCACAGGCGGTAAAAGTCGTGTCTCCGTATTCATAGCGAGCAAGTCCAGATGAGGTTCCAATCCACCAACCATTCTGGTCGGGATAAAGGCTTTGGATACCGGTAGGCTTTGAAGATTGCCGCCTGTGCCATATTTTCCTTATCAACTGGGCTTTTTTATTCAGGGCTTGCAAATGTAGCTGGTGCCCCCCGGTAAGAACAGAGGAAGCGTCCATCATAGTTGCACTCAGCCATGCTATGCCTTCTTTTTTTTCGATCCAAAAAGTGGTCTCTTTTTCAGGGTTATAGCCCATAATACCTGAATAGGAGCTCATGAGTACCGTGTCTGGCCGGTACTGCACCATAGCCCGCATGCTGTTTGTTCCCTTGTCGAACAAGCGCCTGAAAGGGTTTTCGTCTGCTTTTAATAACAGGACTTGTGAATTAAGATTGGCATAGCCAACACCATCCTGATCGAAGTAGAGTTGTTGGGGGTAATTACCGGGGATAAAACCTTTACGCTCATCTGGAAAAGCTGCTTTGAAAGAAAAGCTCAGGTCGGATGATTCTGAAATGATCTGCCAGTCATTAGCATCTATAAGATGCCACTGCCTTTTAGAGGCCTGGTATTGGACCATGTAATGCTGTCCGATGTCAATATCTTCCTTCCCGTTCAGTTTGAGGTAACTGGAAATGCCTTTGCCTGGATACAACAATAATAACCGGACAGCTGCTTTGTCCTTGTAGTGTATTCTGGGGTGGTAATAGAGTGCGATAGAGGAAGAACTGGCCCAATATAACTTTAAAGGTGTAGTGTGGATAGGGTGCGTTTCCAGGGTTTGTCCGGTGGTGTTAATTTTTTCGATGCGCCCGGGCAGGCCGACCCAGTAGGTGCCAGCTTTACCGGGTAGGATGGTGGCAATTGTTGTTCCGGAATCAGCTTCCACTAAAAGACTGAACCCTTCCTTACTGTACTGGTATACTTTTCCCTGCCGGGTGCAAATGTATAAGGCACCAATTGGAGTGGCGTTTAGTGTGCCGCAAATATTGATAACGTCTTCTGTTTTAAAGGGGGCTGTATGTTGGTATATGGAGTCAAAGCTATAAACTGCATCATTATCCGGGTCAACTACATAGATTCTGAACTCCGTACCTTGCATCATTTCCTGCCTGCGCCTTTCCTTGAAACTGCCGGCCCAGAGCATTCCATCGGGCGCTTCAAACAGCAGGTTGTTAAAACGGTCCGGAGAGTACTGAGCCGTTTTGGGGTAATGTCTTACGGTGTGGCCATCAAAGCTATTCAGTTCATTTTCGGTGAAAACCCAGAGCCGCCCGTTTGTGCTAATCAGGCTGGCGTGAGGGGAATGCCCGGTGAGCCCATCCCGGTAACTAAAGCTATTGTAGCTGCCGATGAAAGAAGAGGCAGGGCGGTCTTGGGCTATGGCAGCATAGCCATAGCAGGTTATCGCTATAACGAAAGTAAGAAACAGTGCCCGATATAGTGGTTGATGTTTATACATGGCAGGTATCGTCAGCTGTTAGCATTCTTTCGGATAAACTCTAATGATCTGCCTGTAAAGTTAGCTATTAGGAGACTGGCGCTGGGAATAGTAGGTTAGAAATCCGGCAAGAATAGCGATGGTGAGCAATGCCGGCCAGTAGGTTTTTAGCTGAGACAGCCCGTAGAGCAGGGTGTCTGAAAAAAAGAAACCAAGGTTGCCAATAATAATGACCCATAACAGCGTGCTGATGAAGCTAAAGACAGCAAATCGGCGTACCGGTATTTTGGCTACACCAAACAGTGTGGGCAGCACGATACGGAAGCCATACATGAAGCGGTAAGCCAGGAGAAGCAGCGTGGACCTTTGCTCTACTGCTAACGCCATCTGGTTAAAGCGGGGCTGAAGCTTCGGGCGGCTGTCAATGGCTGCCTGACCGCCTTTTCGGCCTGCGAGGTAGAGGGACCAATCTACAGCTTGCGCACCCAGGAAAACGGCGAGCAGCACGTAGTAAAAGTTGAGGTAGCCCAGCCGGGATGCTTGTATGACCGTCAAAAAAGCAACTTCTCCCTCGAGCACAGCGCCCAGGAAAGCTCCAAAATAACCCAATGATGATATCCACTCTGCCATAGCATCAGTTTTGGATGGCTCTCAGCTTTTTTGCCTTCGGCAAAGGTCAGAAGTTTACCGGGAAGTAAGGCAAAACAAGCGTTAAAAATTATTATCAGTTAGTTACCTCTATCGGGCTAATGTCAAAACCGGCGTCCTCAACCGCTTCGACAACCTGAGCTTCTTCAAAACTTGCACCACGTACCGATAATATTTTATCCGGGTGGTCTGTATTGACGTTCCATTCATCGATGCCCGGTACATCACTCAAAAAGCCCGTGACCGCTTTTATACAGTTGCCACAGTTGATGGTGGTTTTGAATTTTTTCGTCGCCATGGTTGAATACTATTGTTGTTCTTCTGGCTTAGAACGCCTAGTAGTACCATATAGTTGAAGCGTTTGGAATGGTTAATATGGGTTTAAATTTGTGTTCAAAGTCCTGAACCCTTATCTTATCCCCTCGTAATGGAAAATGGCTGGGGCACTGGCCTGACTATTGTACTTTATTAGCAAGGACCGGAGGATTAAAGATGAGCAGTCAACCATCAGAACAACACCGAGCATTATTTGAACAGGCGCGTCAGTACGAGGCGGCTGCTGACCCTTATAATGCGGTCAAGTTGTACAAGCGGGTGATCAAGGAGGAGCTACAGTGGGCCGCCCCCTATCTGCGGTTGGGGCATATTTACAAATACCGCAGGGAATGGAAGCCATCGCTTTATTACCATAAAAAGGCAGTTGCATTGGATGTCACTAACCGGCAGGCTTGGTGGGATGTCGGTTTGTCAGCAACTGCTATAGGGAAGCTAAGGCAAGCCCGGCGGGTTTGGGATAAATTTGGCTGGAGCCCTAAAGAACGGTCATTTCTAAAGCCGGTCTCTGTCAGGTTGCAGTTTCAAAATCAATTTGAAGTCCTCTGGGTACAACGAATTAGTCCTTGTTTGGGATATATTCGGTCCATTCCGCAGCCGGCATCGGGCCGACGTTACGGAGACTTGGTCCTGATAGATAACATCGTGCGGGGGTACCATACCAACGGCATGCACCGCTTACCAATCTACGATGAGCTGGGGATGAAGAAGTGTGGGCATTACGGCGCCTTTTCCTGTACATTGCTGCAGACTGCAGAAGCGGATATTAAACTACTCCAGCAGCTGTGCCAGGAGGAAGGCCTTGGCTTTGAAGTCTGGGGCAATGCAGCTCAGGCTGCGACGATAAAATCTGCGAAGGGGAGGCCAGAGTATTATACCTTCAATTGGGATACGGCACCTCAAGTACTAGTGGCGGTAGCCGCCAGACGAGAGGCGCAGGCTCTGTCTGTATTAAAAAACTGGAGCGTTATAGCGCTCAAAAATTTTGTAGATTTTCGTGTACATCAACTATAGATCGTTCAACGGAAACAATGGATATGATTTTATTGAAAGGCTCTCGGATATCCATCCCCACGCAATCTGTTGGGGGCAGTTTGTAGAAAGCTTTGGCCAATCAAAGATTACATGACTTATTATCTTCACCTTCAGGCACTCTATTAAGCCAGCTTGCTCTGAATATCAACGATTAACTAACTAACCTAAGTTTTACTCCATGACTGAACAACAACGTAACCGCCTGAATACTATTATTGACGAGGGCTATAGCTTTGACCTTGGAGCATACATCAGCCAGGGGTTTGCTCTTTTCCAAAGAAGTGCCGGAAACTATATTGGCTTTGCCTTCCTGGCCGGTATGATTATAGTCGTAGCCAGTTTGATTCCGATTATCGGTTCGCTATTGACAAACCTAATCCTAACGCCAGCTCTTTTAGTGGGCGGATATTTAGCGGCTCACAAGCTAAATAAGAACGAGGAGCTGGAATTTGGCACCTTTTTCAAAGGGTTTGATTTTATTGGGCCATTGGCTTCCGCTGCTTTGGTTTCCAGCTTGATTGTACTTGCGGCCTTCATCCCAATGATAGCGGTATGGTATATGTATGGTGCGGCAGATTGGCTCTATGAGATGATAGGTAACCCAATGCTTGCTGAGAAACCTCCGAGCTTCCCATTCTGGTCGTTTCTCCTGCTTGCGCCAGCTGTTTATTTTGGAGTTGCTTACTCCTGGACCTACCACTTCATCGCTTTCTATGGCATGGGCTTTTGGGAGGCAATGGAAACCAGCCGGAAAATCATCAGTAAGAAATGGGGCCTATTCTTTCTGTTTTCCCTGATTTTGGGGCTAATAGTAGGCCTTGGGTTTCTTTTGTTTTTCATTGGTGCGCTGGTTGCCTTCCCTATATTGATGTGTGCTAGCTATGCTGCTTTTGCTGATGTTACAGGTCTGCTTTTGGAGGAAGAAAGTGATTTGTTAGAGCACTTGGTGAATTAAGAGCCTTCAGGGGCATGCAAAATTTACGTTAATAAACTCTATTGTAAGGGACCGGTACAATTTAACTTTTGACCGGAATGCCTTCCTGCGCTAACCAATCGGAAATGGAGCGCTGTTGAATGGCAGCAGCCATTAATTTTGGAAACTGGTCTGGCGTACAAGCAAAACTGGGTATGCCCAGGACGGCTAACTGAGCAGCAATATCCCTGCTGTAGGCCGGAGCACCTTTATCATTAAGCGCAAGCAGGGTAATAAATTGTGTGCCGGCAGCTTTGATTTGTGCGGCCTGTCTGATCAGGCGTTCCGGGCGACCACCTTCGTAGAGGTCACTAATGAGCACAAAAATAGTATCATTAGGACGTTGTATAAGCGGTTGAGCATAGCCTATGGCCTTAGCGATATCGGTGCCACCGCCCAGTTGTGTGGCAAACAGCAGGTCCACGGGGTCTTGTAAGTGTTCTGACAGATCAGCAACCGAGGTGTCAAAGGCAATAAACCGGGTGTGCAATGCAGAAACAGAAGCCATAATACAGCTCAAAATACCAGCGTACACTACAGAGGCTGCCATCGAGCCACTTTGGTCAGCGAGAATAATGACGTCTTTCAGGCGTGACCTTTTGCGGCCGTATCCATGGAGTTGTTCTGGTATAATTGTTTTGTAGTCGGGTTGATAGTGCTTGAGGTTGGCCTTGATGGTCCGGTGCCAGTTGATTTCACTCAGCCGTGGGCGCCGGTTAGGGGTGGCCCGGTCGAGGCTGCCGCGAATAGCCCGCTTGAGCGGAAACTCCAGCCGCTGCTCCAGCTGTTTGACGATGCGGCTAATGACCAAACGAGCTGAAGCGCGCGTCTCGTCGGTCATTTGTTTATTGAGGCTGAGCAAGGTGCCTACCAGTTCTACATCAGGCTCAATCGTTTCCAGGAGCTCAGGCTCCAAAAGCATACGCTCAAGGCCTAAACGTTGCAGGGCATCCCGCTGCATGAGCTGCACTACCGGAGTAGGGAAATAGCGTCGGATATCACCCAGCCAACGGTTTATATTGGGAGAGGAGCTGCCAAGGCCACCCTTCCGGTCGCTTTCGTAGAGGGCCTCCAGTACTTTATCCATGCCCTTTGATGTGCCAGAGAGAGGCACCGAAGCAGTAGGGTCTGATTGTTTTCCAAGGATAAGCCGCCACCTTTCTGTTTTCTGGTCCTGTTCCAATTTTTCTACGGAGTTTATAACGGTTACCTTTCCCCTTTGCTGATCGTTTTGCGGTCAGGGAGTAGGGTTTTTACTTTCGATTGGCTTTAAGCACAATAATTATCAGAGAATCATCTTTCTTTGCACAAAGATAACGCATAGCCTTGCCTTTCGCACATTTTCAATCCAAATATGGTATTTATAGACATTCTCATCCCGGTTGTGCTTGCTTTGACAATGTTTAGTGTAGGCACTTCCCTGGAGCTTTCAGATTTCAAAGAAATAGCAGCCAAGCCCAAGTTAGTAGGACTGGGGCTCGGGTTGCAAATGCTATTTCTGCCGGCAGTTGCCTTTATCATGTGCCTGGTGTTGCCCATCAGTAACGCCTGGAAGCTAGGGATCATAATCTTATCCCTCTGCCCCGGCGGGGCAACCTCCAACTTTATTTCCTATTTGCTGGAATTGAAGACTGCACTGTCTATCTCCCTTACGGCTATCAACAGCTTGTTGATTCTCGTGACAATACCGGTTGGGGTAAACCTTGGAGCACAAGTTTTCATGCATACCTCAACCTCTTTTTCACTCTCTGCAGCGGAGACTTTCATAAATGTTTTGTTAATCGTTTTGATGCCGGTATCTCTGGGCTTATTATTTCACCGACAGTTCCGAACGCTTTCTGAGCGCTTTAAGCAGCCTGTAAAGGTGGTCTCAACATTACTGCTAGCCACTGTTTTTGCGATCAAATTCTTCGGAAGTGAAGAAAATGGAGGCAGTGAGATTAAGTGGGAGGATATTTTGGTGTTGGCACCAATAATGCTAGTGTTCCACCTGGTCACGATGGTGCTTGGCTACTGGGCGGCCAATCGTTTGTTAAAAGGAAGTGCCTATGATGCGATTACCATTGGAATTGAAGTGGGTCTGCAAAATACCACGCTGGCCTTACTTATAGCAACAGTTATGATCGGGGACGAACAAATGGCCGAACCCACGTTAGTTTACGCGATGTTCTCTTTTTTTACTACTCTGGGCTTTGGCTATTTGGCGAAGCGGTACGCCGATCCATTAGCCTAAGGGTTCAGCGGAAAATAGCCGTATCAAATGGGGAAGTTATTCTTCGCTGGACTCTAAGTGCACCGGGAATGTAGCTGAGCGGCTACCAAAGTGCTCAGCGTGCAGAGAATACCACGGGTGCTATCCTTACAGGTAAGGAAGTACGATCATAAAAAAAGCCCTCTGAGCATAAACTCAGAAGGCTACAATTCTCCCAACACATTTAAATTTTAATACTCTGTTAAATAGAGCATTCGTCAAAGGAACGAATCTTTTGGCTTTCTAAAAATGTGAAAAACATGTAATGGGGCCATTGTCAACCTTGGCTGGAAGAAAAGCTTTTAAATAGAGCGTGATTCTCTTTTTGGGAGGAGTGTCTGTTTTTTAGAATAAATTGATGATTTTATTATGTATAAATGCCTTGATTTTAGGTTTATTGTGGTTTTGGCATGACTTGTGAAGCTATATTGTTGGTAATGAGGAATAAACTGTTTTGATACAGTTTCCTGTTAAACTTGTGACGGAGAAAGCTACTTCAGCTTCATGGGGAATGCTTTATGAGGTAGCTTTCTCCCCACCTTTGAGATACAAATACCGTTGCAAAAGCGCAGCGATTAAGATAAATGGGTTTTTAGGTGTATTTATGGTTAGCCAACGTATGCTGATTTCGTTTGTGCAATAGCAATGATTTTCTATTACTGCACATTTAGTGTTTTAATACCCTGGAGGGGTTAAAAAATAAGCGAAAAACATCAGCACTAGTATGGCTAGCCTTTTTTTATGCCTCTAACTCAGTTAGTTTCTCCCGGAGCAATGGGAAGGCATGCTGGGTATCGGCTATTAGTTGGGCCGCCATTGTCTCTATTTCTGACTCTTCCGATGCTGTCTTCGCCATCTGTTCTACTGATAAAGCTAATTCCTGTTGAGCGGACATACCCAGCATCATATAGTTAGGCTTCAGTTGATGAGCCATTCTGTAAACGGTATCCCAGTCCTTGTTCCTTAGCCCCTCAGCCAACTGCTCTATATTGGTAGGCGCTTCCTGTAGAAAAGTCTGTATGATTTCTTTTATGAAGCCTTTGTCCCCTCCACTAAAATCATTGAGGTAAGCCAGATTGATCGTAATAGGAGATGGTTTTTTCTCTTGTTCTGGATTCATAGTCATTTTCTTTTTCTGAGGTAGAGTGTTCATCTGCAAGCTTTTGAGAATGAGTTCTGCCAGTGTTGTCGGTGAAAAGGGTTTAGTGACAAACTCATTCATTCCTGCTTCAATGGCTCGTTTCTTTTCATCGAGCATCGCTGCAGCTGTCAATCCAATAATTTGAGATGTAGAGTTAAGGTTACCTTCATCTTTCCGGATGCGGGCAGTTGCTTCACAGCCGTCCATTACAGGCATGTGGATATCCATCAGAATGATATCAAAATGCCGTTCCTGCGTTTTTTGAACCGCTTCCAGCCCATTGTTGGCCACTTCAAAATGGCAACCCCACTGTTTCAGAATGTGGCTGGCGAGCTTTTGATTCATGGGATTGTCTTCTACCAAGAGCACCCATAGCGACCGTAGCAGTCCTTTGTGGTGATTCGGGGAGAGGCTAACTGCCAGCTGCTGGTTATCTGCCTGTTCAGAGGTAGGTAAAGATAAATTGAAGAAAAAATCCGTCCCTTTCCCTACTTCGCTTTCTACCCAAATTTCACCTCCCATAAGCTCCACCAGTTGTTTTACGATGGAGAGACCAAGCCCGGTACCACCGTACTTCCTGGTAATTTCGGAGTCAGCTTGTTTGAAATTCTTAAATACAAGATTCAGCTTTTCAGGGGCAATGCCTATGCCGGTATCAAAAACGGAAAACTGTAGGTCCATGTGCGTCTCGCGCTGCTTTAGTATACGGACTTTTATACCAATCGTTCCCCGGCTTGTGAACTTTATAGCATTGCCCAGTAGGTTGGTAAAGATTTGATTCAGGCGTGTGGGGTCGCCGATGAGGAGCTGATTAAGCTCTTCATCCAGATCCAGGTCTACACTTATAGGCTCGTCCTTTACCTTGAATTGGAAGCTTTGCTTGAGATTGGTCAGCATATTGCGTAGGCTGAATGCAGCAAGTTCAAGCGTAAGCTGATGGGCTTCTATTTTTGAAAGGTCGAGGATGTTATCAATCAAGGACAACAGGCTGCCTGCGGAAAATTTAAGGGACTCCAGGTAGTCTTTTTGTTCTGGGGTGGGTCGTGTGTCCAATAGCAAGTGTGTCATCCCGATGACTGCATTCATTGGGGTACGGATTTCATGGCTCATATTGGCTAAGAACTGCCGTTCTGCCTTCATGGCTTTTTCCGCCCGGTTTTTTGCAGCTTCTAAATGGTGTTCCAGTTCTTTACGGTCTGTAATGTCGTAATGAATGCTGATATAGCCTCCCACTTGCCCCTTGCGGTTTAGGATAGGCGTACTGCTTACAATTGCCCATATCTTAGTGCCATCTTTTCGCGTAAATTGCTGTTCGTAAATACCGCTTTCAGAAGAGGCGTGCTTCGCTTTTTGCTGCCGGGTGTTGTAGATTTCGGCAGAGGCTATGAAAACATCCGATGGCTTTTTGCCTACAAGCTCAAATTCTTCATACCCCAGCATTTCACAGAAGTGGTCGAAAGCGCGGGTAATAATACCGTTCTCGTCGAGTTCCAGCAGTCCCAGTTCCATGTTTTCCAGAATACCCCGATATCGCTCTTCACTTTCTTGTAAGCGGGCCTGAGCAGTTTCACGTGCAGTAATATCGTGGCATTGCCATAGTAAGCCCAGGTATTCTTGGTCAGAATAAACGGGGATGGCATCGAAGCAAAGAATCTGGCCATCAGGCATGGTGAACTTTTGGCCTATGGAGATTTGGCGGGTGTCTAGTACCCGCTCGGCCCATTCCTGGAAATCTGCGGGCTGTGCATGCTGTTGAGTGACCTCCTGGAGTAATACCTGAGCTTTCAGCCCCATGAGATCTCCGGGGTAGTATGGAATATTAAAGCGTTTACAAAACACCTCGTTGACCAATAGTACTTTTCGTTCGGTACCCTCAAAAAGGATGGCGGCCTGAAGGTTAGAGACTAAGGCTTTAAGGTGGGTGTTGAGTTTGCTGAGCCGGTTTTCGTATAACATTTGACTGGTAATATCTCGTACCATATGCCGCGATCCGGACTGATGGCCGCTGAGGTTACGGATCAAGCTGGAATTAAAGGCTACAACGCGTTCTACCAGGTCCTTTGTAAGGATTCGGCACTGAAAACTCCGGTCAGACTCATAATTGAGTAGCTTTCTCAGAAAGTAATTAAATTTATCCCGGTCCTCCGGGTGGATAAACTGAGTAAGGCCTAATTGTTGAGTAGGCTTACCGTTAGAGCCCGGTTTGATATCTAATAAATCCTGTGCTGCCCGGTTCGTTTGTACGATTTGGTGCTCCCCATCCAGGATGAGTAGTGCGTCCGACATATTTTCAAAGAGATCGCTGTACTGAGCCACGCTCTTTTCCAACTGGTCCTGCACCTGGTTGGTCAATTGTTGCTGATCTCTTAGGTGGGCGTACACCATACAAGCATCCATAGAAATGCCAAACTTGACAATCAGCTTGGAGAGCTCTCGCATCGAGGTCTCGTCAAAAGGCGAGTTACGTAGAGGCTCAAAAATCTGGACAAAGCTAAATACGGGCAGTTGGAAATAGCCGTAGGCGCCTGCGCCGAGGTATTGGCTGTGAATGAAATTGGAAGGGTCGGTCGAATCCGTCAGTACTTCGGTAAAAAAAGCAGATTCTTCCAGCTTTTTGGGTACGGGATGATGCTCATCAATTTCATTTAGCAGAGCATGGCTTTGGGAAGTGTAGGAGAATTCAAGACTGTAAGAGTGGCCCTGTGGAACTCGAAGCCAGAGACCCGCAAACGACAGGTTAGTCAGCTCAACAAGCTTGCCCAGGAAGGCTTTAGCGTTTTCCTGGGCATGGAGTGATGTTCCTATAGCGAGTGAGAGATCAAAGAACCGCTCTAGTTCGCTTCTTTCTATTTGGTGCATATTTAATCCTGATTAGCCAGCCTTTTCGGCATCTGCTTTCTCTTCCTTAAGCATTCGGTAGATAGTCGATTTACCAATATCGAGTTTTTCGGCGACCCCAATTACATCATCATCATATTTTTTTAGAAAATGATGTATAATCAGGCGTTTGTATTCTTCCAGGGTCAATTCTTCTGTTAGAAAGGCGTCTTCCTTCCGAACGCTTCTGAACTGAATGTCGCCACCCAGTATGCCCAATTCTTCGTCGGCCATCACGGCAGCAAGCTCAATGACGGCTCTGAGTTCCCGTACATTGCCCGGAAAACCGTAGCCTAGTAGTTTGTTTTTAGCCTCTTTGCTGAGAAATAGGTTGGGGAGGTTATTCTGTTTCTGAAAAGCCTTCAGGAAGGCATTCGCCAATAAAATTACGTCATTACCACGTTCTCTCAGGGGGGGGAGCTCTATCGTCAGGCCGAGCAATCGGTAATACAGGTCTTCTCTGAACCGGCCTTGCTTTACCTCCTCACCCAGGTCTTTATGGGTAGCGATGATAACGCGGGCATCAAATGGAATCGACTCTTCGCCACCTACTCTTACAATCTCCCGTTCTTGCAGGGCACGCAGTAACTTAGCTTGCAAACTGAGGTCTACTTCCCCGACTTCATCCAGGAAGAGGGTCCCTTTGTCAGAAAGTTCAAATCGCCCCTTCTTTCTGGCAATAGCGCCGGTAAAGGCTCCTTTTTCATAACCAAATAACTCGCTCTCCAATAGGTCTTTCGGAATGGCGCCCATATTCACGGCTACAAAACTGCCATCTCTTCGGATAGAGTTATAGTGGATACTCTTAGCGACGACTTCTTTACCGGTACCCGTTTCACCGTGTATGGAGACCGTAATGTTGGTCCGTACGGCCTTTTCCATTAACCTGAAAACCCGTTGCATAGCGGGGCTGGCTCCGATAACGGACTTACTAAATTCGTACTTGGCTGCCACCTCCTTGCGCAGCTGGTCTACTTCTTCCTCAAGATCAAGTTTCTGCTTGATTTGGCGGACGTCATTTTCCAGCCGGGCCCGGAAGTCCTCGCTCTTTGTGATGTAGTCGTAGGCACCATCATTTCGGATGAGCTTAACTGCCGTTTCTACATCCTGCTGCCCGGATAAAATAACGACCTGTATGTTTGGGTCATAGTTTTTTATACGCTCCAAAACCTCTTCACCGGTGATGTCCGGTAGAGAGTAATCAAGAGAAATAAGATGGGGCTTGAGATTGAGCTTTTCCAGGCAAGCTGCGCCCGTTGCGAAAGCGTGTATTTCATGGTCTGGGTTGAGCTCCAGGAAATAGCGCAGCATCCGCATATATATTGGGTCGTCTTCAACGACAAATATTCTAAAAGGTGTATCCATGTATATAGAGCAAA